>Ga0209770_10000196_pt1 | contig 36308 bp, 21 predicted proteins | sample LauGreSu1BDMLBDD_2_FD_187572 | JGI IMG/M metagenome (GOLD analysis project Ga0209770, IMG submission 187572) | Freshwater lake microbial communities from Lake Michigan, USA - Su13.BD.MLB.DD (SPAdes) (version 2) | ecosystem: Environmental > Aquatic > Freshwater > Lake | place: Lake Michigan, USA... | reverse complement strand
TTATCAATAGATAAATTACTTAAGTTACTATTATTTCTTAAACTATTTAAAATATTTGAAAATGTATTGACAGGAGGAGCAGCAGGAGCAGATGCAGGAGCAGGAGCAGGAGCAGATGCAGGAGCAGGAGCAGGAGCAGATGCAGCAATCACATTAGATCTACACAAAGGACACGTTGAATGCAATTCAAGCCACGTCATGATTCGGAATGGAACAAAACAATGTCCACACTCTTTTAAGCGAAGCACAACAGAAGTCGGCGTGAATGCGTCTCTACTAATAGGACACTCTGTATTTGTAGTTTGGGTTGTGCTTATAGAACTATAGGATACTATCTCTGTATTTTCTTCAATCTCTTGTATAGTAAGACCATTTCGATTTCTTCTAAAAAATCTACTCGCAATAGAACCGCCTGTAGTAGCGGTATTATTATATAGTGACGTTGGATTCAACCCTAAAAAAACATTTCTTGCTCCAAAAAGAGAATTCAAATTATCATTAGGTAGGATGGGATTTGTTGTAGAAGATGCAGGTTGTGTTACAGGATGGGGTATATTTGAATTTTGATTATTTTCGTCTGTTTCTCTTGCGTCTCTCGTGTCTCTCGATTGTCGTGACTCAGTTTCTAGACGCCTTCTTTCATTTTGCAACTCTATAATAGCATAAAGGTTATTTTCAAGATGTTGAAACATGTCTTGTGTTCTTGCATTAAATGCTGTTATATTGAACATCAAGTTAAGGTAACCATACTCGAAGTCCATATTATATGGACTATCATAAAAGGAATTTTCAACGCTATATCCTCTCAAGTTACTATCATGGGGTATAATATTACTTCTATTAGTTCTATTACGTCCAGAGGAGTTATTATTGTTCATGGGGGTATGCAAAATATGAGATACGATATATTATATATAGATTAAAAAATGTTTAAATATTAATTCGTATATTATAATAACTACAACTTAATTATAAGTATAACGACAATGGCATCATCACCAGTAGAGCCAATAGAAAAATTCACAGAGTATGCAAGTCGCGGCATAACAGGTCTAACAAATTTGGGAAATACATGTTTTATCAATTCGTGCATTCAATGTTTATCACATACGTACGAGTTCAACGACTTTTTGTCAAAAGCGGATGGAAGTTACAGAAAAAATTTAAACAATAAACCTGAATCTGTATTACTATTAGAGTGGGACGACCTTCGCAAACTTATGTGGAGTCAAAATTGCATTATATCACCAGGTAGGTTTATTAACTCTGTGCAGCGTATTTCAAAGGCAACAAACCACGAATTGTTTTCTGGATGGTCGCAAAACGATTTACCTGAATTTTTACTATTCGTTTTAGAGTCATTTCACAATGCACTTACTCGCGAAGTTATTATGGACATTAAAGGAAACATTCGAACAAAGAAAGACGAAATGGGTAAAAAATGTTACGAAATGATGAAACAAAAATATACAAAAGACTACTCGGAAATATTGAATATATTTTTTGGAATCCATGTTTCCGTTTTGACACCGATTGCGTCGTCATCGTCACGCGACATAGATACGAAATACTTGAGTATAACGCCGGAACCATTTATGATTATTCATGTTCCGATTCCTACCAAAGAAGAATTACGTATTGAGAAAACGGATAAAAATGTCACACTATTTGATTGTTTCGATAAACATTGCGAGAAGGAAGCTTTAGATGGAGATAATATGTGGTTTAACGAGGCAACAAATAAAAAAGAGGCAGTAAATAAAAGAATCTTGTTTTGGAGTCTTCCAAATATAATGATAATTGATATTAAGAGATTTATAACTTCATATGCAACAGGAAGAAGTAAAAAGAACCAGATGTTTATTGACATTCCATTACAAAATGTTGATTTTTCGCGATATGTAGAAGGATATGGAAAGGAGGCATATATATACGACTTATACGCAATTTGTAATCATCATGGACAAGTGGATGGTGGACATTATAGCGCAACGATTAAGAATTCAAACGGGAAATGGTATAATTTCAATGACACGATAGTAAAAGAGATAACTATAGATGAAGACACGATTAGTGGAAATACACCCTATTGTCTTTTTTATCGTAAAAAAAATATAAAGAAATAATGCAAAATGCAAAATACAAAATAAAAACAAAATCTAACAAATCGCGAATATATTTCTATAAAATAAAATTTATATATAGTTTTATATATAGTATTTTATATATAAAATGAGTATAAGTTATAATTCATTAACAGGTTTACAAGGTGATCCGTTACAATATATTAGTCAATTAGCAACATCAGGTAGAGATAAATTAGATTCAACATCAGTATCTACTCGCATAATTATCATAGTTACCTTTGTTGTAGTTTTATTATTGTATTTTTTTTTATTTTCTTCTTTAGGAAATAAAGGCGCAGTAGATGGTGGTGGTGGCGGTGGTGGCATTGGTGGTGAGCCATCTGGCAAAAGAACACTTGAAATTATATTATGGAGTGTTTTCATAATTCTACTTATTATAAATGGTTTTCAATACTTTTTCAATGTAAATATAACAGCCGGAATTAAAGATATATTCACAGATAAACCAAGAGTAGATTTAACAATCCAACAAAAACCGAGTGAAAATGTAGTTCCTCAAATGAAAATCATGAAAGAAGTATATAACATTCCAGACAATAAGTATTCATATGATGATGCAAAAACGATTTGCCAAGCATATGGCGGAAGTTTAGCAACATATAACCAAGTCGAATCTGCATACAATAAAGGTGGAGAGTGGTGTAATTATGGATGGTCAGACAACCAAATGATATTGTTTCCTACACAGAAAAAAACATGGGACAAGTTACAGACAATAGAAGGTCACGAAAATGACTGCGGGCGTCCTGGTATAAATGGTGGACGCATTGATAATCCCAATGCGCGGTTTGGTGTAAATTGTTTTGGTTATAAGCCGATTATTACACCTGCGGAACAAAATGCAATGTTAAATACACCAATTCATCCTATTAGTATGAGAGACAGAGAACTTCAACGTAAACTGGAATACTGGAAGAAGAAAGTTCCCGAAATATTGCTTTCTCCATTTAACAAAAATAGCTGGAGTATATTGGGGTAACGCTTAGAACTAATACTTAGAACTAATACTTAAAAATAATTAATAGTGTATCATTATTTATTATACTATTAATATATACCTTCATAAACATCTTCATAAACACCTTCATAAATTACTACATTTATCGTAATGTCATCACAATCATCCTCATTCTCATCTTATTACGACGTTATCATTATTGGCTCAGGAATGGCAGGATTATATGCTGCGCTGAAAGTTAGAAATCTTGCACCTCGTTTGTCATTTTTAGTCGTTGAAAAATATGACACGTATGGTGGCAAGTCTTATAATGAGGACTTTGAAAATACTTCTGTTGTAACAGGTGCGGGTATTGGCAGGCTTCATAAAGACAAGTTGTTACTTAGTCTGATGCGTAAGTTTAAAATCCCAGTTCATAGATTTGAGACTGGACACAATTTTGTCGCATCATTAGAGCCGCTTTGTCATGGTATGGTGAAAACAACTTTTATGGAGCTAAAACATGCTTATCATAAAACGTATGCTCGCGCCGACATCCCACACACCACCTTCAAAAAGTTTGCAACTAGTGTTTTAGGTAAAAAAGAATACGACAAATTTGTTGTATGTGCCGGTTACTCCGACTATGAAAACGAAGATGCATACGATGTTTTATATCACTATAATTTCGACGATAACTATAATCGTTGGGTAGGTTTTTCTGTCCCGTGGAAAAAATTAGTTGATAAAATAGTTGACAAGTTGGAATCCGGTCACCATATTATCAACAATACTGAAGTTACACGCATACTAAAATGCGATAAGTATTTTGAAGTCTCAACAAAGCACCCTCATCATTCCGCGTATCAAGCGCAATCAAAGAAAAAATACTATTGCGAAAAAGTGGTTATTGCAACCGATATCGACGGCGTAAAAGATTTGATTCGCAATGTATCATCTACACCCGAACTTTACTACCAAATTAAAGGCCAACCCTTTCTTCGACTATATGCCAAGTTCTCCCGCGAATCCATTCCGCATCTAAAAGAAAAAATACAAGGCGTGACGATTATCCCCGGACCCATGCAAAAAGTCATTCCGATGGATCCAGACCATGGCGTGTATATGATAATATATAGCGACAATGCCGATGCCGACTTCTTCAAAAAATATTTCAAAAATAATGAAAAAAATAGGTCGACATTAAATACCCTTCTCGAAAATTCGCTGGATTTAAAAGGCAAACTCCGTATTGAAAATATAAAAGACTTCTACTGGAAAAATGGCACACATTATTATACACCCCTTACAAGCCATTTTGATACGCGACAAGAATTCATTGAAAAGGCGCAACATCCTGATCCGAATGTTTTAATCGTGGGCGAAGTAATAAGTTTGCACCAAGGATGGGTGGAAGGTGCACTCGAAAGTGTTGAAAAAACACTAACCAGAAAATGGTTAGAATCTTGGGACTAAAATAAAAAACACAACATATATTTAAGCAAATCTTACCTTTTTCGTTTTTCTTTGATTTGGTTTTTGCGGGTGCTGTTGTTGTGGCTGTAATTTTAGTTTTAATTTAAGTGATTTCTTTTTATTTGGTTTCTCTACTTTCTCTCCTTTCTCTGCTATTATATCAAGAGGAGTATCTAAAACTACATCCATGTCCGAAACCATAGACCCATCCTTAACTTTTTGGAATAATGCGCCTTTATTTTTTCTTGTTTTTCTGTCAAATAATTTTTTCTTATCCACGGATACAAGACTAAGTAATTTATCATATACAGACTCGTCTATCATTCCATTTGTTATATTTATCTCGTCTTTCTCTCCATTCTCTCGTGATTGTGGAGACCGCGATGACTGCGGAGCTTGCATGTATTTATAGTTGAATACTTTATGTTTGGTCATCGGATGACAATAGTATAGCCCGGAAGGAACAATTAAATCCTCCATAAGTTTTGCAATCCGTATATCATCTTTGCTTGTTTTGTTTATGTTGCTTTTATGATGGCCGTATTGCGAATGTGGTGTATTTAGTGTATTTTTAAGAAGCATATTGCTAATATTATAACCACAGCTTGTTACCCCCGATTCCGTTTTACAGAAAATAAGATCATCGTTACGTAGCATCGTAGTATCGTAGTATTAATATGTGTGTTTTTTATTTTTTGTTTATATGTATAACCCTATTATATACATATAAATAATATTGGATAAGATAACGATTATTGCATAACTAATTATAATAACGCTTAATTTCAGGAACTATTTTATGTTCGCGTTTTCCTTTAATATAATCCATAATTTGTTTCACCTGATTTTGGTTTGAAATAATATCACCTAAACACTTCTCTAAAAACCCTAAAGTAATAGGCATGGTTTGCTTTGTTTCACAAAATTTAAGTTTCCCATCCGTAATATTTACAACATTATTATTCATATCGTGTGTGCTTACGTAATCGATTATTTTATCTTCCATATCATTTTTGCGTGTTCGCAAATCTTTTACTTGTTCATTCAAAAGTTTCATTTCATTGTCTAATTCTACCCATCTTTGAATTGACTTTTCTAAATTTCCGTTGTTCGTGGCACCGCCACCGCCACTTCCGCCGCCTCCTGCCTTAGACTGCATATTGTAGATACAGATACGTGTATGTATATGTGTTGTATATACTATAAAATAATATCTAAATTTGTTTTACATATTATTAAATATACGAATGTTTCCTATATCCTATTTTGCCAAACTATCGGTCATTATTCACCTACGATGTTTGCGTGTGCGTTTTCCGTAGCTCCTTGCGTATGTCTGTTGGGCAGCCAATAAACCAAGAGGGACAAGAGCTTCTTTCAGTAAGGCACCAAAGGATGCAAACATGCCACCACTTTGGCTTTGCTGTTGCTGTTGCTGTTGCTGTTGCTGTTGCTGTTGCTGTTGCTGCATAGCTGCGGCTTGTGCTTGTGCCTGACCTTGACTCATTCCTTGTGCCATCTGTTGTTCACGACTGCTTGACTCGGTGCCAAATGATTTGGGGAAGATTTTTTTGGAAGACTTTGCGCTATGTTTGCGTCCGTGTCCATGTCCACGCCGTTTAGAACGACCACCGCCGAATTGACTAGGCTGACCATTACCCCTTAAAGCAAATTTATTTAATTCTGCAGCATTTTGAGCAGGAGTTCCACTTGAAAATCTGCTTAAAAATGATTTAAAACTAGATGCATCAGCCGCAGCAGTTCCAGAGGGGGCATTAGTCGTCCACGAACCACCACTAACACTAGGATAAGGACTAGAACCTAAAGGGGCGCCTCCCTTTTTGCAACGCCGCCGGCGACTTATTTTTGATTTATATTTTCTTGCCATTTTATTCTGTTATACTATTTAGTTAGAAAAAATAAAATTTATTATTTATAGCTTTTTATTAAGATAATAAATATGCCTAAAACTAAAAAGAAGCTAATTACAACCAACAATAACGACAGATAAATATATGGATAAATTTCTTCCAGGATTAAACTAACGATAGGTTTGAATAAGTTCTTAAGTTCTTTTTTAACTTCATCTTTTTTAATAAAGTCCAAACAATAGTCGTATATTTTGTCTTTAAAATTGTGATCCTTATTGTAATCCTTCTTATCTTCCTTCTTATCTTCCTTCTTATCTTCCTTCTTATCTTCCTTCTTATCTTCCTTGTTATCTTCCTTGACATTAGCCATGGTATGTTTGTTTGTATGAAGTAAAATACGAACTAATATTTTATAAAGATATAAAAAATACCCATTTTTTGCGTGTTATTATAATCTATATTTTCTCTCTATGCATTAAATGGATATTCATTCAACATCTAATGCAAATGTTTGCACAACGTATACGAATTATGATTTTAGCAAAGTTTCATTGATGCATCCCGAATCATTACATGGAAGCAGTGGAACATTTTTTACTAAAATAGGTATAGGCAATGTAAACGAGGTTTTATATATACAAACACCTAAATGTATTACCAAGCAAGGAGTAACTACAACGGCTGGTAAAAAAGCATATATTGACTTAATGTTTTCAAACGAAGACACGTCTTTTATTGAATTCATGGAAAATTTAGAAAAATCGTGCATTGAAAAAATACATGAAAAGAAAAATTCTTGGTTTACAAATGAAATCGACCAAGCCGACATTGAAAATGCATTTACGTCAGCATTAAGACCATTTAAGGGAGGAAAATATTATTCGATGCGCGCTAATATTGCACCATCAAAAAATCTTATGAAAGTGCCTACATGTTTTGTATTCGATGAAACCGAAAAACAGCTAACCATTGAAGATGTAAAACCAGAAAATGATATCATATCTGTTTTAGAAATACAAGGTATCAAATTTTCTCAAAGAAGTTTTCAGTTTGAAATCATAATACGTCAGGTTCTTATTATGGCAAATAAACCTGTTTTTCAGTCCTGTTTAATAAAGAAACATGTAGGTGTAGGTGTAGGCGTGGAACCACTATCAGTTTCTATAACACATGTACAAGAAGAAGTGTCTGAACAAGAAGATAGTAAAAATAAAGACAATAAAAACAATAAAAATAGCAAAGATGTCGAAGACTCTTTAGCAGTATTACATAATCCAAATCATGAATCTGTCAACACACGCGACACTACTTTATTTGAAAGTCATGACACAGATAAAAAGGTATTACTTTCACCTAACATGGCACCTAAACCGGTATCAAATGTATTATCGTCATTGGCGTCTTCTATGCTGAGAAAGGATGAGACCGGAGAGAATGAAGAGAATGAAGAGAACAGAGAGAGTATAGACAAACAAAATACAAAACTGCAACCCCAAAAACAAAATGCAAAACATAAAGATTCACAAGAAAATACAGAAAATACAGAAAATACAGAAAATAGAAAAAATACAGAAATTACAGAAATTACAGAAATTACAGAAGTAGATTTAGAAATAAAAGATGATGAAAAGATAAAAATCAAAAAACCTAATGATATTTATTATGAAATATATAAAGCAGCAAAAGAGAAAGCAAGGGCTACAAGAAAATTAGCATTTGATGCATATTTAGAAGTTAAAAAGATTAAGAATACTTATATGCTTGATGATTCAGATTCTGATACAGATTATAATTCTGACTCTGATTCAAGCTCGTGTTCTGGTTCTGGTTCTGGTTCGGGTTCTGATACAGAAAATGATTAACAAATCATAAACTATAAATCATAAATTATAAATCATAAATTATAAATCATAATGTTAATATTTACAATATGATGTATTAAGGCATTTCATTCAAAACTTTAACGTATATCTTTTATTTTTTGGTTATTTATTTCTTATTTTTTATTTCTTATTTCTTATTTCTTATTTGATAATTAATATTAAAATTATAAAAATATTTTATCATTTATTTTATATAATGATGCTCAAAGAATTACAGAAAACATTTAAAGCACATCACGTTCTTTTACTTTTAGGAGGAATAGTTCTTATTTACGTGGTTATGAACTATTCTTCAAACAAGAATTTCATGCCTGAAAATTATTCCTCAAAAAATAGACGTGGTAATGGTAACGCCTCTTCTCCTCCTTCATCATCGTCGCCACCATCAGGTGCTAATGAAGGAACATTTTTTGTAGACTATTCAGCATTAAACGCTAGCGATTCTAACTTGGCAGGTATGCCCTCTAATTGCACAGGCAACAATACGAATAACCCCTCTGATCTCCTCCCCAAAGATGGTAACAACGCTTGGGGTCTTCAGCCTATGGGAAGCGGTGACTACTTGGGTGTAAACTTTTTGAACGCTGGTTACTTAACCGGTATTGATACTGTAGGAAGCGCTCTTCGCAATGCTAACCTGCAAGTTCGTTCTGAACCCCCTAACCCTCAGTTGATAGTAAGTCCATGGATGAATACTACTATTGAGCCTGACACTTTCCGTCAACCCCTTGAAATCGGTTGCGGTGGTCAATAAATGTTTACAAAGACAAAATACAAAATACAAAATACAAGATAAACGTCTAGGGTATATTAAGCATTAAGCTGTGTATATATTAATAATTATATAGTCATTATATATAATTATCAAAATTATAAACTACTATTCTTACCATATTATGGAAATGAATATAATAAGTTATATATTATCAATCGGTATTTTAATTATATTTATAAAATATTATTTTGATAATGACATGGCTGGGTTGAATTGTATAACATCGAATGTAGACGGAAATAAATATTGCGTTCGTGAAAGGCTTAAACAAGAAATGGCAGCAGACTTACTAGCAAGTGTTACAAAAAATATGAAAAAACTTGTAGAATATATGCAAAAAACATACCCCACGTATGAAAACGTCCAAAGACTTATTAAAAATTTCAACCCTCAAAGTATTATGGAAACGAAAGTGGATAGCGAGCATACCGCGTATAGTGAAAATAAGGGCGAAAAAATTGCATTCTGTTTAAACACAACAAAAAATGGAGATACGCTTATTGATAAAAATACACTTACGTTTGTTTCGATTCATGAACTAGCGCATACTATGTCGGAATCGATTGGACACAAGGAGGAGTTTTGGAATAACTTTAAATTTCTACTTGAGAATGCAGTGCGTATTCATATTTATCGAGCAATTGACTATTCCAAAAATCCAATATCATATTGCGGCATGATGATAGATGAAAGTCCATTATACAGGAACTGATTAATTCATTCCCCGTTCCCTGTTCCCCCAGTTCCCCTTATATTATAAAATAATATATTTATAGTATATATTTATATAGATGCCAAAATCATCAATAGTTAAAGGTAAACACACATTATTCTTTATTATATTTATAATTGGTCTTATACTACTACTACTACACTATATTACCTCTACAAAAAATCAGACAAGGCTTATAGAAAACTATTCACAATCAGAAATTAAAAAAATAACGGATAAAATGGACCAAGTAGATACAACTATAGGACAAAAAACGATGGACTTATCCGCTTTATTAAGCATGGACTTAGGTGGTGTTATTAAACGACTTTTCGGTTCTAAATGTCTAGCCGGATGTATGAGTCCAAATAATACAAATAGAAAAGATTCAATGTGCAGAACGAGTGTTGACTCCGATGGTCCAGTATTGGAATGTCCATGGAGATGTAACTTAGAGGAGTATAATAACGAAAAGAAAAATGACATTATATTTAACCAAGAAATGTCTATCAGTGGTATAAAAACATGTTCGGTTGACAATGAAAATATTGATTGTGGTGGATGCGTCCCACTGCGCATTTTTAATTAAATAATATTTTAACAAAACTTACGAACAAAACATAGAAAATAATATTTCATGGTCATTATCTTTATTGTTATTGTTATTGTTATTGTTATCGAAAATATCTATTCTGGTTTTTTTAACATAAAATAAAAGTGTTCTTCCTGTATTTTTTTTACTTTTGTCGTTTCTGTATGGAGTAAATAATTCTTCTAGTAGTTTATCATGTGTATATTTTATTTTTTTAAATACTATGTAGTAAACATTTAGAGGAGGTGTATTGGGTGTATTCTTATCGATACACTCGTGTTTTTCAAATTGAGCAAGATGATATTTATTCATATTTTCTAGCATGGGAAAATATGTATCACAATTATATTCCTTATCTATATAAGTAATGTAATAACTAGATATTCCAATATTATTACGTAGACTTAGTGTTGGGTCATAATCTATAAACTCTCGATATAGAGATGAACCACCAATTATCCAAATATCGTTAACAATAGATTTATTATGGGTTTTATTAATTGAATTCTCTCCTTTCTCTCCTTTCTCTCCTTTCTCTCCTCCGCCATAACATAGTTCTATTGCATCATCTAGAGATGAAACGTATTCAATATCTTTTTTATCCGTGTCATAATGATCCAATTCTTGTAACCTTTTTGTATTCCTAGTAAGAACTATATTCAATCGATTTGGAAGAGGTTTATATTTTTTAGGTAAAGACTCCCATGTATTTCGCCCCATTATTACTGCATTTTTTTTAATTCCATCAACACTATAATCACCTGATGTTTTTTTAGAAAAATAACTCATATCCTCTGATATTCTCCACGGAATTTTATTATCAAATCCAATACCATTATTTTTACACATTGCAACGATTAGTTTTACGCTCATTTTTACTCTTATTTAGTATTATAAATATACGTATCTATGTATTAAACATAGTATTATACTTTTAATATATTAAAGATTAATAAAGATAGTAGACTATATTAAAGATTATAGATATATCTAATATATCTTATATTATATATCTTATATTATATATCTTATATTATATATCTTATATTATATATCTTATATTATATATAATAGTTATAATGCGGGATAGAATAAAAAAAGATATATTTAAAGTAGCCTATATAAATAATAAAAGAGATGAAACAAATAACCAAATCCCAGAAAAAATACTTATTTTTTATGGAAAAACAAATCCACTAACAAAAAGAAATTGGGAAATCACCGAAGATGAATTAAAAATGCGTTTTACTGCATTTATAAGTATGGATCCAGATAATCTTGTTCAATATCTGGAAAGCGAAGAATTAGCAGCTGAATTGGAAAAATTAGAAAATGTTGATGCGGAAGAATTAGAACGCCAAGATGAAGTAATACAAAATTTAATTCTTTATCAAAAAATATTTAGTTACAGCGAAATAAAAAATATTATAAAATTTAAAATAGACGTCTTATTTTTATTCGAGTGTTTATATGGCGACGATACGATTGAAACTATTAAAAAAAAGATTATTCAAAATATTAAACTAGAAAACACGATTTCATTTGATGAAGTATATCTTTTTTCAAAACAGGGGATAATGTATACACCAACGCAACTATATAATAAATTGTCTAACAATGACACGAAACTTGTTACCAAGAAATCACTCATGGATTTTTTAACAAATTCGCATAGAGATAATCTTAAACAAGAATGCGAACTTATTTTGCACACAGACACTGAAGAGCTGAAAGACACATACACGTATGACGACATTATAGAACTTTTTTATAAATATAAATCATCCGACATAGAAAAAGCAATCGGAAGTATCCGTGGCGACGGGGGTGTCAAGGGTGTCGGCGCGGATGTAGAGACTGAAAGCATTAGCAGCGACGACGATGAGGAACTACTTTTACAAGAGTTACCCATAATAGAAGACATTCCCATGGGGCAAAGATTTGTATATCATCACGAGGATATAATTTACAACGTGAACCCGTTTAGTGTAAGTGAGATAGATCCTTTTATAAAAGAACAGGGTAAAAATATAATTTCAACATCAAATAAAAAAATCCTGCTTGATTATGAACCAATCGTATGCCAAACTATATTTTTATGTTTAGCCGGAGATGTTTTAGAGTATGTAGATGCAAATGCAAATGAAAGCCTTACTCCTAACGACATGATCCAAGTGTATTATCCTTATTTGGCCGAAAAGGAAATATTTACAATAAGTGATTTGCAAACACATACACAAGAACTACTATCATCTACTGCTGAGTTGCTACAAGATAAAAACTACAAAAATATGACTGACAGCGTGAATCTGTTTTACGAAGCGTATTATCAAAGAACAACGGATTTGCCATACATGACAAAGGGTATTTTTTCGCTTGATTTTGAAATAAAACCAGACTATGTTATTAATGTTCCTATCGATATGTTATTTAAAATCATACATACAAATGATGAAAAACCATTAATAAAACTAACTAAGGGAAGATTTGAAGAAAAAATGTATCGCTTATACGCAAATCGCATCGCCGAAAATGGAAAAAGAATTCCATATTTAAAGACAACCATAATAAATAAAATAATAAAAGAAGCGACAACCGAAAAACGTTTGTCAATCATTATTCATTGTATTCATTCGGTACAAAATAAAGAAGGACAAGTAATAAAAGACTATATTATTCCAATACGTTGTGAGTTTGATACACGTGGAAGTATATTTATTTCATTTCAGGTCGAAGAACCTGTTAGCGATATAGAGGCAGAAAATATAGTAAAAGAAAGCGTCAATCCTGTAATCAATGAAGTTGCCATATTTTTGAGTCAAAATGGATATACCATACATTTATTCGAGGATTTATACCATAAAAATATAGTTATTCGCGAAATAAAATATAAATCGGTTTTAAATTTACCTCCCAAATTCAAGTTAGATATTGCAAAAAACATGGGATGCATATCAAGTATATTCAATATCATAAACTATAATGAGTCACAGCGTGTTATTATGAGATACAAACGTGTTTCAAATTATAATGAATTGGAAGGTCGGGAGGCCTTTATTGTTGAACTATTTTTAAAATCGAGTTACCAGGAAGATGTGATACGCGGACTTATGGAGAATTTTAAAATATCATATGACCAAGCACTAAAAGATGTTACGGAATTATTAGACAGAATGCAACTATCCGAATTAAATAAAAAAATGCGGATAAAAATAAATACGCATCCTGGATTTCTGACGACTATCACGTTTTTGCAGATAAGCACTGATGGAAATTTAAAAATTGAAGTGGAGAATATCGATAATATATATTATTTGGATCATGTTGAAAAAATGATCGACTCGTTACTACGTATATTGCGAAATAAAAAGTCGGAACCTATAACAAATATACCATATGAAGAAGTTGAGAAGTTATGTCATACGTCGTTGGCCCCAGGGGGTCTAAAAAATAAAAAAGAAATAAAAGAAGTAAAAGAATTTGTTGTCCATGGTGATAAATCCGTGCTTACCGATATAGCAGTATCTGGTGAAAATGATGCAGATGAAATAATATTTGATTTTGAAAATTTACAACAAGCACAAGAAGGAGATAATGCAATAAGCGAGGTCGATTTTGAAAGTTTACTGCTTGGCAATTTATCTGATGAAAGTGAAGACGAGGGTGAACAACCAGAAGTAGAAGAAGAACCCCAAATATCAAGACCAGAAGTAGCGGCAGTAAAAGAAAAAACACCATCACCATCGTCACCTGAGTTTAATATTGAACAGATACAAGGGTTATCTGGTTCAGAAAGTGAAGGTGAGGGTAGCCAGGGTAGTAAAGGTAGTAAAAGTGGTGAAGGCAGCGATGCAGGATTTGATATTGATATTATTGAAGGACTATCAGATGATGAAAATGGTAGCGGTAGCGGTAGCGGTAGCAGTAGTGGCAGTAAAAGCGAACACATCGGAGGTGCAAGTGATACTGAAACCGAAAGCGAAGAAGAAGACCTTCCCGAAATTGAAGAAATTAAACCGATTGGTAGCGATATTTCACCATCTTCGCCAGAAGAAGCCACTACCGCTGCCGCACCCCTAAAAAAATTAAAAACATTAGGAAAAATCAGTAGTGTAGAAAAAGCTCCATCACGAGCGCCAAAATCAAAACTTGGCACATTAGCAATAGGAAAAGGAAAGGGAATAGCACCGATTCGTATACCTGTTGCAGAACCTGAACCAAGTTCGGGTTCGGGTTCGAGTTCAGATTCGGAGTCAGAATCTAGGTCAGAGCGTGGGCGCGTTGGACAAGATATTACGGGTGCGAGTTTGTCAAATCCGAATCCATTCTTTAAACGCCTTGAAGCATATGATCCTGTATTATTTCGTAAACGCCCTGGCGTGAAAGAGTATTCGCGTTCATGTCCCTGGAACGTGAAACGTCAACCCGTTATTTTAACAAATGAAGAAAAAGAACATATTGATAAAAATCATCCAGGGTCGTATAACAGAGCAATGAAATATGGTTCGTCTAAAAGCAAGAACTTTTGGTATATATGTCCGCGATATTGGGATTTGCGACGAAATGTAAGTTTGACAAATGAAGAAGTAGAAAAATTAAAAGAACGCGATGGAGATATTATTATACCCTCTGGTGCAAAAAGTGTTCCACCAGGAAAATATATATTTGAATTTAAAGACAAATATCACATAGATTCTTCTACTGGTGAGTATAAAAATTTATCACCTGGATTTATTGACAGCAAAGAAAGTGCGGGTAGCGAACATTGTATCCCGTGTTGTTTCAGTTCTGAAAATTTTATAAAAGATAAACAAAATTTGCAACGTCAAGCATGCGGTTGTCCAAGTATTACCGCGCATAACTCACAAAATCCAAACTCGTTTAACTTTGAATGTGAAGGGAAAGAAAAAGCGTTTTTAGCTGGACCTGTCCCGCGTATGAGAGGTAAATTTGGTAGTTTGAAACCACTATCACTATCTAGACAAGTATCAGAACCGGATTTTAAACAAGTAGAAGAAGAAGAACTCGAATTGGAGGCACACCAGGATGCAGAAGCAAAACTTGACCAACCTTTTCCTGGGTTAAAATCACGTTTCCCTTCTTCTAAAAAATTAACGTCATTACAGCGAAAAGAAGAACTAGAAAAAGCAACCCAACAAGGCGAAGATTTTTCCGTTATTAGTGAAGAAGAAGGTGAAGGTGAAGGTGAAGGTGAGGAACAGGTAGGGAAAGAGTCCGCATCAACATCAACGCCTACATCTACGCAAGTTGTAAGTGAAAGTGATACATCAGATTTAGAAAGCATGGCAAGTCGCGAACACGAAAAAATACTTGAAAAAGAGTTTGTTGTGATGGGTCCCGAACGAAATACAGAATTAACAGACGAATCATATGGTTATTTATTACCACAATTGCAGTTATTTTTTACACATAGTTTTAAAACGTGTACGATAAATGATCGAAGCACTCTATTAAAACCAAACGTGGCGTGTTTGATACAGAAAGGTGTTCAACCGGGTGAGGTCAAAAATATAAGAACTTTTAAATCCGTAAATAGAAAAGGATATACTATTAAAAAAAAGGAATTCATCTACTATAATAAAAATCAAAGTTTTGTTGGGTCACTTGCAGACATTTACAGAAAATATATTGAACTAATGGCTGGAACCGCACCCGGAACCAGACCTATTAAAAAAATTTCAATTTCTAAAATGAAACAAATTATTGTGGATGCACTTGATATTGATTCTTTTATGACATACCAAAATGGTTCACTTATCGATACATTTAGTTTAAAAAAATACCAAAATCCAGATGCCGATTTAGATAATGAAGGTATGGATGACTATGACTATGATGCAAAAAGTGATGCAGAGTCACTCATGAGTGAACCGGGTATGGGTATGGGTATGGGTATGGGTGACGCAACACCTAGATCAAATTCTTCTGAAACATTTGAACAAGAACTTGAAGGAGGTGCAGGAAGCGATGACGAGGGAGGTGCAGGAGCAGAAGGAAGCGAAAGTGAAGATCTAGAGTTGACTAGTTTTTTTAATCCAGCAGCAGAAGCAGCACGAGCAAAAAGCCCCGAGTTGGTTTCAGCTTCAGATTTATCCCCCCAAATTCAAGATGTTACAGGAATTGAAGCTTCTACATCGTCAACCGAAGAAGAACTTACCAAGGCACCCCTAGTTGCATCACCGGCTCCCTCACCCCGCGCATCTGAAGCATCTATGGGGACACAACTACAACTACAACCACAACCTTTACAAGAAAATAATTGTATCGTCGATGATACACTATTTAAGTCGCTGATCAAAAGTTCCAAGTTCAAATATAAAGATTCGGCTATTTTTAGATCCATCAAAGATAAAAGTTACAACGTCGATGACCCTCAATATGTATTTTTTAAAAAACTCGTATGTTCATATGAGAATTTTATTCGTTTTATAAAAAGCAAGAAAGCGTATATCGATTATGAATACCTATGGGATATCATTAGTCGACCAAATCCAAAACTATTTGTTGACGGGTTAAACCTTGTTATTTTACAAATATCCAATCGCGACATCACAAATAATATAGAGGTGTTATGTCCTACAAATCATTATACAAATACAAAAGACTGGTTTGACGATAATAAGAAAACCGCAATATTAGTAAAAAGAGAAGTTAAAAATAATATCTTTTTTGAACCGATATATGAAATCCTTAATACAAAAACTCGTATATTTAATAACTTATTTACCATGAAACCTATAACGGGCGACATGGCAACAAGACTATCCCAGATACCTGCAACTATTCGAAAGATTCTTGCAAAGATTAAAAATGCATATGATAGTCAATGCAAACCATCCAATAGTATTCCACGCGAAGGGACGCCAAATGCATCTAAGAAATTCACCAAGTTATACGAATTTGATAGGAACCTAATGCTGGAAGAATTGAAACCTCGTCTTGCGCGGGGTAATTTCAATATTTTAAATCAAATTTTAAACTTTGATGGTAAAGTTATTGGCGTATTTATCGAAGAACAAGAAGAAGGACAAAGACAACAAATGTCAGGCACAATTATGTGTGAGCCATCCGCAATTGACCCATCTATTGAACAAATCAACTACATCGATGACGAATCATTATGGAAAACATATGATGAAACAATCATCTTTCTTAACCACGTATACGATAAAATAAAAATTCCGTGCAGGCCTCGTTTCAAAGTAATCGATGATGGCAAACTTGCTGGAGTTATAACAGAAACCGACCAGTTTATATCTATCAAAATAACCGATGAAGAAAGTGTGCAAACAGAGGGTATATTTGATATTCCGGTAATTAATGCAAGTGACTATAATATCGCCGACTCCGAAATAAATGCGCACTTAAAAGTTGATCCACAACGCGAGAAGTACGTAAAATATATTTATTTAGAAAATAATTTCTATAATGTTTTCCGTAACATAGTAAGAATATTGATAAACAAATATGAAAATAATGAATTCAAAGAAAGTTTACTAGCCCTTATCAAGCAGACAGATGCCGAAATGCCATACACATTAAAGCTTACAAACCTACAAGCAGAAATAAAACGTCTTATCTCAAAATATGTAACATTTGACAGCATGCACTATACAGATGCGGTTTTAGAAAGTATCGGCGAAGTCACCACAAGTTGTTTGACAAGCTTAAATAAAAACCCTGATAAATGCAGTGAAACAAAATATTGCGTAAAAGAAACAGACGATGAGGGTAGATGTAAATTGGTAATCCCCAAACAAAATCTATTAAATCCTATGCACAATAACGAAGTCATGTATATTGCACGACTGGCCGATGAACTTATTCGATACAACCGGATACGCGTATTTATGTTTGACAGAAAAATATTCCCATTTATGAATGTCGGATATAATCTTAGACAAGACGAAATTATTTTATCGCAAACGATGCTTATTAACGGATATTTTAACAACTTGAAACCTATGATTGAAAATAAATATGCAAACTTTAATACATACGATACTGCAGACCCGGTCCTGACAGAACTATATGAAAGTATATATGATAGCCATCAAGAAGAGCGACAGGTATGCGCAACAGAAATAAAACCACTTACAACGGAATATAAAAAATATTTCGACCCACCTTTACATAATATACAAATGTTGAAATTTGCGCCATCGGCACCAATATGCACATTTGAAATATTGTTATTTATTTTGAAAAGCGAGGCGATACGAACCAGTAATACTAAGTTAGAAAATATAACGATTAATCGTCTTAAACTTATTATCCTGCAATTTTATATTGAGTGCATTGAAAATTCGAACAATGAAGTAAATATGAAAAATAATATTGCGGATATTTTTAAGTTCTATGGTATGAGAGAGATAGGGGAAGAATATAAGGAGAAAATTAAAACAGGCGAAGATGAAGATTTTATTGAAACAATTCCATTTTTGGAGTCATACTGGTTGACGCGATTGGATATATGGATTGTTGCAAATTATTATAAACTGCCCATTATTTTGTTATACTATCCCAATATGACATTAATTGAAACCCAACAATCGTTTAGCACATTGTCGACTTACTTTTATGATACGTCTGAAGTTGTTGAGTTACAAGAGGCGGATGCTGAACGTAGGCGTGATTCAAGTTCTGAGTCAGAAGAGGAAGGACTTTCGGGTATGGGTGCACAGGCAGTCTCCAAAAAATATATGCAAGAATATTATTTTGTTGTTGTCCCAAGAATTAAAAATGAAGGTGTTGAAATTCCGACATATAGTGTCATAAGCAAAGATGATAGATATTTATTACCTTTATCTGCAATACGCCCTCAAGTTCAGGATAAAATACTTGAAGAAATGTCAAAACATTATGTATCGTCATCTGATATATCGAGCGGAAGAGGAATAGGGCTTAGCATGGATGACCTCGATAATGTATTTGAACGAGAATTGAAAAAGGAAGAATTTACAGAAAGTAAAGAATATATAGTATCCTTTGTTAGAAACTTTAATTTATATACATTGTTACGAGAGAGAGAACGTGCCATGTCTGTTTTTTCTGCAGAGTCACAGACACCGCCACCTGAGATGGATGTAGGTCTAGGCGAAAACCCCGAACAATTCCCCATAGAACAGCAACTACTATCACAGAAAAAATCACCGGCATTAAAGTCTAAGAAACATGTTATGCCACTATCGTCGGTAAGAGTGGAAAAAGAAGTTGCAGTAAAGGCATCCCCAACTAAAAAACCTAAACCCACGCCCACACCCAAGGCCAAACTTGCAGCTTTATCCATGGTTAAAGAATCTGTAGAAATGGGACCTGGGTCAGCAGTAGAACCAGGGTTAGTCCCAGCAGCACCTAAACCTAAAAAACCAAGACAAAGAGGTATCGCAATTCCTAAGCTTACTATTAATCCTCTCGAAGATACGCCATCTCAATCACAGACACAACTCCAAGAACCCATAGTATTGCCAACATTCCAAGCGAAAGGTAAAGGGAAAAGTAGTCTTACAAAATTACAACCTCTTTCTGTTAGTTCCTCGGTGGGACCAGCACCATCGCAACAACCAGAAGAAAAAGAAGAACAAGGTGAAAAACAAGGCGAAGAACGTAAGGAATAAAATACTGAAATAAAAATAAATAAAAATAAAAATAAATAAATATAATTATAATTTTATAATTCATTATAATTATATAAGCGCGCGCGTATGTGTTTGTTTGCACACACGTATCTATCTAAAACCCAACATCATAACTCATCATTACATTGCCAAGATTCTCCTTCTTAATATTTGAAATTGTTGCATTCATCGACAGGTTATGAATCGAACATACGTCATCCGGATTCTCCATTTCAAACGCTGCATCAATCTCCTCATTTGCATCCATAACATTGTATTTTGACTCGCCACTAAATTTCATCATCTTATTCATATCCAGTAATACCTGAAAACAGCTTGTACCAAAGTATCCTTCTTGTCCGCACATCACATTCGCAGATACACCACGCATCTCATCCAGCTCAGCATGCCTCGCCGCTTTCAAAAACATCTCCGGTGTTTCCTCAAACGATGCTTTCGCAATAGGTCCAATGTCATCGTTGTTGATTCCGTGTCGAAAGATTGACACCATATTTGCACTTGCAGTCATTCTATCCGCCAACATAATCAGGTGGTGATAGTTAATATATGTATTATCAAACTCCAACACCTCCGAAAGCTCATTAAATATAGCTACACGCGCTGCTTCAATTCCCAATACATTATAAATCTCTTGAATATCATTACTAATAGTTCTTGTTACATCGATATAGTCCAGTGCCAATGCTGCAAGCAGATTTGTTCCAGTGGTATCAAGCACCCACGTCTCCTTCTTTGTATATGCACCATCTACTTTTACAACCGAATCTGTAATCTTTCGCAGCAATACATTTGACAAGCCTTTCACACCACGTAATACGATATTATTCAACATATTGTCTTGAAAGTTCTTGAGGATATAGATCTGGTCCGATTGATCCAGTGAAAGCGGATTGTTATTTTTTTTCTTGGAGTTTGTAATAATATTGTTCAAACGAATACGGAAAACCAAATTATCTGCATTGTAGTCCGCATACATACATGTTACTTCGCTGCCATACATATTCTTTAGTGCAAAATGCACATCATCCATTGTGATTTTTCTGTCGAGCATTTCTTCCTTGTTCATTGTCATGCGAATAATCCATTTTGATTTTTCATTCGGTGCTTGTTGTTGTTGTTGTTGTGCTTCTGTAGCACCAGCCAGAACACTTGCTTTAGAAAGAGACGCACTCGATGGTTTAGTAGATGCGGTAGCAGAAGCAGAAGCGGCAACCAATTCTTCGACAAGTTCACTACCTTCGCCACCCTCACCTTCTGCCGGCGCTGACGAGACTGACGTCATGCATTCATCCACCATCTTTTCAAACTCAAAATACTGCGTCATTATTTCTTTATCTTGGGCAATAAGTGTGCTCATATCATCCGGGTCAAAACAAATCTCAACCATTTCAACGATTTCACCCAAAATCGTAATCTCAACGCTCGGAATTTTATCGCGAACTATATCTTTATCAGTCTCCTCATCTTTCTTCATGTAAATCGTAAGCGACGGATTCTTCGTATTCTCGGACAATGACAGGATCTCTTCAATGCGCGGCACACCACGCGTGACATTCGACTTCGATGCAACACCAGCACTATGAAATGTATTGAGTGTCAATTGTGTCGTCGGTTCTCCAATACTTTGTGCGGCAATCATGCCAACCATCTCACCAGGTGCAACGATTGCGCGTTTATACATGAGTACTATCGTATCGAGTAATATAGTAAGTGCCTTCTTATTAAAACGTTTCACAACGAGCAACTCTTTCGGCGACAAATAATAGTAATACATTGCCTTGAATAATTCAGTTGGGGGTGCATAATGCAGGCTTTCCAATTCTTTATACTTGTCTTCTATCATATCATATACATCCACAGGTGTAATATCCACCATGGAATTCTTTGTAATGTTCTGCATTCCTTGCACATTATTGATAATATGCGTAAAACAAACAGGCATATGAACACCCTTGTTGTCGCGCATTTTAAATACGTTCTTCACGATTTCGTCGCGGTATTGAATCATCATATCTGTATAGTATTTCGTCTTCATTTCCAAATCTTTCACATGTTTTTTCATACGTGTAACTGCGGTTTTTGTAAACACCGACAACAGCACACCATCTTTGTCTTCTTGCGTCGAAACATAGTAGTGCGCATATATTTCCTCAAGCGACATAGCAACGATCGGAATCACTTGGTTTTCAACTTTTATCGTGTCAAATCCGTCGTCGCCATATGAGAATTGGACGATTCTTTCTTTGTTGTTTCTGACAGACATGTCATACCCGATTTTCAAATCCTCCAAACCTTTGATTAAACGGCGCTGGATATACCCTGTGGTGGACGTGTCGCGCACTTGTAAACCATTTGCTAATCCAAAGTTGAATGTTCCAGGAATAGTCAAGTCATACATTTTAGGATAAAGTGCAGGGTCTACCTTTTCAATTGAAATAATTTTATCGAGAATTGCGTCATTAACTATAGAATATGTATCGTCATTATATTTCATAGACTTTAATAACATATCTTTTTCCAAATTAAGTAAAGTAATTTCATCTGAAAATTTTTTAATATTCTGTCCACCAATAACTAGTGTTGCGAAAGTCTGTAAATCATAATTTCTGTATTCTATATGTGCATAAATCCCAAGACGAGAACATAGAAATGCAAAATCTTCGATAAGGCGAATATTATTTGATTCGGTTTCTATTCTTGCTTTGTCTATATTTATAAAACCAGTATTAGAGAAGTATCCACATAGTATACCTTTTACATATCTTGTATTTGAAATATACGCGTATTCACAGATATTAGAACTATTTATATTTTCCGAAATATGGATTCCTTGAGAAATACCAAACTCATAGGTATATTTTAATTTAGAATCTTCAGTCTCGTTATCATAATATTTACATATATGTTTCGCTACGGGAACATAGTCGCCAATTTTAACATCGCCCGTATATTCTTCTCTAAACTGACCAAGTGTATTATTCCATATAAGAAGCGACTTATTTTCTGTTACAATAACACTTCTTCCGCCATGTGTTTTAATCTTGTATAATACATCTCCAGGGTCATGTCGTGTTACTGCGCTAATAGTTTCCCATGAGATATTTCCATCATAATCCATCGTTATTATCTTTGCAGGATTAGACAATTCAAGATATTCCATATTTTTTTCTTCCTTATACTGAATTCTTTCACGAATTTCCATTTTGGTATCAATCCATTCACCAATTTTAACATATTTTGGAATATCATTCTCAATTACAACGATAGGCGTCTCCCAGGTTACTGACTTAACAGCCGTATCAATGAGACCGATACGACCAGCCATAGCGTGAAAGAACAACTCCTCGGGGCGCAACCCACTAATAAACGAGCTTTCTACAAATCCACGTGCATCTGGCGAGTCATCGTATTTGGTAAAATGCGGCAGCGTCCTGCTATCAAAACCATACGGAATACGTTTGCCGTCAATCGCCTGTTGTCCCAAGCACGACGTCATCTGTGAAATATTAATTTCGGAACCTTTAGAACCAGCAGTAACCATCGTAACAAATCGATTATCTTTGCTCAACGATTCAAGACCAATTTTACCAGCATCATTGATTGCCTTGTTCAGAATATTCGACACCTGATTCTCAAATTCGATATCGTTTGTTTTTCCTGTCTTGTTATCAAATACACCAATATGCAGCTGGTCAATCAAGCTCTTGACATCCGTTTTCTTCGATGTAATAACATTTGCAATTTTGTTGTTTGTTTCCGTATTTGCAATCAAGTCGCTGATTCCAACACTATATGCAGCGACTTTCATATAGTCCGTAATAATATTCTGCAAATCGTCAATAAATTTTGCGGATGTCATATTGTTAAAATCGTTGCATGTTCGGTGAATCAATCCATTTGTGCCTGAACCAAGCACCGCCTTGTCCAGTTGTCCACGCATATATTTTCCGTCACGTATTTCAAGCACATTGTTTGACGTATTGTAGTCGTCTCCGTCTTTAAATTGCTTCGTCTTGTATTTCAGTGTAATCGGCGGCATGATCTGCGAAAGAATTTCAAAGTTGGAAATAACGCCATCTGCGGTATTTGTAAAGAGGCTTTCGTTGATGGTTTGTAACGCCATCAGCAAATTCATTGCCGCCCGGTTGTCAAATTTCACTCCAACGCGTGTAAACTGATACGATCCAACTAGTGAGTCCTGAAAGATACCAATAATCGACTGATTGTTTGCAGGACTAATAATCTGAAATGGAACTGCTGCCAAATTTTTCAATTCTGCCTCTGACTCCTCATCTTGTGGCATGTGTAAATTCATTTCATCTCCATCGAAATCCGCATTATAAGGTTTGGTATCACCGACATTCATTCGAAACGTATCACCCTGATACATAATCCTGGCAATATGACACATCATACTCATTCTGTGAAGTGTAGGCTGACGATTAAACAATACACCATCGCCATCCATGATGTGACGATGAACGATATCACCATTTTCAATCCGGATATTCTCGCGGTCAGCATATCGCAGTGAAATATTCTCGCCATTCCGCTTTTCCAATATTTTAGCACCAGGGTATTCATCCGGACCATTCCGCACCAGTTTCAGCAGGAAGTTCTTGTTCATATCATTTACCGAAACCGGTTTCGTAATATTCTTCGCAATTTTCAAAGGAATTCCCAGTTCACGGATCGACAAATTCGGGTCGGGAGTGATAACGGAACGTGCAGAAAAGTCAACACGTTTTCCCATCAAATTACCTCTTACACGCCCACCCTTTCCATTCAGTCTGTCCATAATCGATTTCAGCGGACGCCCAGAACGTTGTGCGACTTGACCGACACCCGGAATATTATTATTGATTTGTGTCGCGATATAATATTGCAAAACGTCATGCCATCCGTCGATGACTTTTTGCGCGGCTTTTTCATTTATTTTTTCCTGAAGTGTTTTATTATGTTTAATAATATTTACCAAAATGTGACTGATATCATCCTCGCTTCGTTGTTGACCATCCATTTTAATCGAGGGGCGAACTGCAGGTGGAGGAACCGCCAACACCTGACAAATCATCCAATCGGGGCGCGAAAATTGCGGACTGAATCCCATGAATGACACATCTTCATCCGATATACGTCGAAATATTTTTAAAACGACTTCAGGAGTCAAATGCATAGTAATACTTTTCTTTGCACCGGCGACACCCCCTTCGGCACCACCCCCACCGGTTTCTTCTGTCTCATTGCTTTCCCATTCCGCGATAATCGTTGCAATGTCTTGTTTCTTGATTCTCTTTGGCTGCAAGCAACCGCATCCATCATGCGTGTCGTCACCACATCTCTTAACTTTGCTGCAGTATTGAAATACACTACCCCATCTTTGGTCGGATTTCATATCCATAAATCGACGATTTGACTCTTTGTCAATCAGGAGTTTGCTACATTTAATGCAAACACAACTCAATATTTTTCGAATCGTAGTCAAGTATTGAATATAGAATACGGGGCGCGCCAACTCAATATGCCCAAAGTATCCTGGCGTCTGCATATAGTCTAAACCATCCGTTGGACAAATAAGACCAGGTTCGAGAACACCCATGCGTGCATCAAATGGTCCGCCAACCACTGGTCTATTATTATCATATGTATTTCTGTCGGTAATATGTGCGACCGAAGATTTTCTTATCTCGTCGGGCGACATGATACTAAATTGGATTCCGATGATTGGTGAAACATTTTGAATTGCTACTTTTGATTGACCCTTTTGTGAGAACATTCTTTTCCTTCTTATATTAATACAATAATATTTAGATTGTTTATCAATTTTCTTAATTAGAAATTATAATAATAAATAGATAATAAGATATTTGAACGAATTAATAAATTAACGAGTTACTAAAATAGAAATAGTTGAACTATATTTCAACCATAGTTGAACTATTTTTGTATTTTATAGCATAATAGTTGACACTTTTATCATCAAATTACGTAACTTTATCTGAATGTTGGATTATTTATTATTATATTTTATTTTCCCTTTTTTATACTTTTAAATTGAAGGATATAAAAACATAATTATATACTATATTAAAGTCAACAAACCACACCACACCACTATTCAAGCAAGTTTATTGTAATTCAAATCAACAATGCCTTCATCATCTTCAAGTTCTACCAACGTCAATATGAGCGTTTTTGAAAAATCAAAGACGTCTAAAAAAGAAAACGATAAACGTAAATATAAAAAATCGAATGACTCGGATGGAGAAAATAGCGCCGATGATAATGCCAATGACAAAAGCGATTCGGAATCAAGTGTCCTCAATGATAAGAAAGGGTGCAAATCAAAATCTAAGAAAAAAAATACTAGTTGCGTACCGAACGACGAGAAAGAAGAAGAATTTGATATGCAAGAATATAGAAAAATGCTTGCTGGCATGTTTCCATCTAAATATACATCCAAAAGGGTTGAAAATATTGAAAATACTAGAGAACGTGCAGTAGAATCCATTTGCAAAGATTTGAATCTTGAAAAACAAGACAAACAAGACAAACAAGGCAAACAAGGCAAACAAGGCAAACAAGACAAACCAAACAAGAATACTGAAAATAAAAAGGGTAACATCAAGGATACTGATAAGAAGGGCAACAAAGATGGCAAGAACACCAAGGACGACAAACACGACAAAAATAGATACAATACTAGAAGTAAGTCTAAAAAATTTGGTTCAAATAACCCCGAACCCCCATTGTCCTTGACGGATGATGAAGAAGAAGATGGTTCGGATAACCAAACGTGGCGCACAGACGAGTCAGGATCAGGGTCTGGGTCAGAGTCAGAGTCATCCACATCAACAAGCACAACTTGTTCGGATGAAAGTGGCGATGAGTCGGGGTTCAATGAATTCGCAAAAGACCAACTAAAAAATGGAAAGTTCAATATTGTAATTAACTTGGTGGATGATAAGAGACGGCGCGCAGATTTGGACTCTGAAAATGAATATGACGACGACGATGACGATGAAAGCAACGACTCTGAATATGATTCCGAATACGACGAGGACGAGGACGAAGACGAGGACAGCGACGACGATGAATCAGATATGGACTACGAACCAAGTGAAACAAGTGAAGAAACTGACGTGTATGACTTGAAGCATAGACGCGGACATGGAAACAAGCATGACAGCAAAGATAAAGGTAATCGCACAGAAAAAAATAAGAAGAAAGATGAAAGCAATAACACTAGCAACGGCACTGAATCTCTCGAGACTATATTGCGAATCAAGCAACAAATGGAGGATATTTTGAAAGTGAACAAGCATGATAGTATTGCACGCGAAACACTGCAAAGTATGATTCGCAAAGAGAAGGAGTTCAAGGAGCGCGAACAACAAGAGTTACGCAGTCATAAGAAGAAACATGTGAAAAATTTCAAGAAATTGCTTCGCCAGAAGAACTCGACCAATGACCTCAAGTATTTCAAGGAGCATTTGTCAATGGATGAGCAAACCGCCGTTTTGAGCGAGTTGCAGTGCCTGAACAAGCTGACGATTACAGACAAACCATACCGCCTGGCACTTTTGCAGTCGAATATTCCGCAAGAGTTTAAAGCAATTGCGCTGAAAAAAATCACAAATCTGCGTCGCATGGAGCCAGGTGCCGGTGAATATTATAAAATCAAGAACTGGGTCGACACGTTTATGCAGATTCCATTTGGCAGAATTTCAAATTTGCCGCTTACGATTTCAGACGGAATTGAGAAATGTCACGATTTCATGGAAGATGCAAAGTCGAAACTGGATGGCGCAGTATATGGTCTAAACGATGCGAAAATGCAAATCATGCAAATGCTTGGGCAATGGATTTCGAACCCGTCGGCAATGGGCACTGCGATTGCAATTAACGGACCCATGGGGACGGGCAAATGTCACACATTTGATACCCCTATCTTAATGCATGATGGTTCGATTAAAATGGTGCAAGACATAGTTGTGGGTGATAAAGTCATGGGAGATGATTCAAACTGCAGAAATGTTTTATCACTGGGCAGAGGCGAAGATGACCTATACGATATAGTTCATTCAAATGGAGAAAAGTATGGTGTAAATTCAGAGCATATTATGTGTTTGAAACAATCAGGAATGAATTTTATAAAAAACGTAAAGACGAAATCAGGAGAAGTAAGATACAAAGTGTGTTACTTTGACAAAAATGATTACAAACAACATAGCAAACGATTCAGCGATCAAACAGAAGCAGAAAGATACTTACATGACATGAAAGTTGAGCATGAGTATGTTGAAATTCCTGTGAAAACATTGCTAACATTACCCAAGTATATTCGTGTAAACTTGAAGGGATATAAGAGAGGTGTCGAGTTTTCGAGCAAGAATGTGCCATTTGACCCCTACATTATTGGCGCTTGGTTAGGTGATGGAACTTCATCCAAATCGGAAATTACTAACCAGGATGCTACCATTCTACACTATTTGAAAACAGAACTTAAAAAATATAATTTGAATTTGGTTCACAGGGAGAAGTATACCTATGGTATTTCATATGACATGCATGAACATGATACCAGAAATAACAAGAATAAATTTCTCCAAGTATTAAAGGATTGCAAACTCATCAACAACAAACACATTCCAGATGTTTATAAAATAAATGATAGGCAAACACGTCTGGAACTTCTTGCCGGAATTATTGATACGGATGGTTCTTATTGCGATAACTCAAAAGGATATGACATCATTCAAAAGAATAAAGTTTTAGCGGATGATATATTATTTGTGGCTAGGTCTCTCGGATTCTCGGCAAATATGAGCCAGTGTGAAAAATCTTGTATGTATAAGGGCGAAAAAAAGACGGGAACATATTATAGAATGCATTTGTCAGGTGATAACTTGTCTTCCATTCCCGTAAAATGCCCGCGAAAAATGGCCAAAAATGAGCGTGTGATTAATAAGGATAGCATGGTTATGGGTATTACGATAGAGCCTCGCGGATGGGGAAAATATTACGGATTCGAATTGGACAAAAATCACAAGTATTTGCTCGGAGATTTTACGATAACACACAACACGAGTCTTGTGAAAGAAGGAATTAGCAAGATTTTGAACCGCGAGTTTGCATTCATTCCCCTAGGTGGTGCGACAGATAGTAGTTATTTAGAAGGACATTCGTATACATATGAGGGCAGCACATGGGGTAAAATCGTGGATATTCTGATACGCTCCAAGTCGATGAATCCAGTGATTTACTTTGATGAGCTGGACAAAATCAGCGAGACGCCAAAGGGTGAAGAGATTATTGGAATCCTGACGCACTTGACGGATACGTCGCAGAATTCACAATTCCACGACAAGTATTTCGCCGAGATTGACTTTGATCTGAGCAAGTGTTTGTTCATATTTAGCTACAATGACCCATTGAAAGTGAACCCTATTTTGATGGACAGAATGTATAAGATCAAAACGTCGAGTTACTTGGTGAAGGAGAAGATTGTTATTGCGAACCAGTATTTGATTCCGAAAATTCGCTATGAGGTGAACTTCAAGGAAGGCGATATTATCATACGTGACACCACACTGAACTACATTATTGAAAATTATACGGACAAGGAATGTGGTGTAAGGAATCTGAAGCGATGCATTGAAATTATCTATAAGAAACTAAACTTGTATCGTCTTGTCAAACCCGGGACAACGTTATTCGAGAAAGAGAACACACTGGTGGTCGAATTCCCATTTCATGTTACAACCGATGTAGTAAACAACCTCATCAAAAAGGACGACAGCGGAATGAGCAAGAGTGCCATTAATATGTACTTGTAATGGCTGCACATTTAGTATTGTATAATAAGTGCTGCATAATAGATAACAAATGATAAAATATACTATTTTTTATCATTTATTTTTTTATAAATAAATATTTAATACTTATTCAAAACTCTTCAAAACTCGTTAAAGTATGAAGTATTTGTATTTTTGGGAGGAGTATTATTTCCACCGCGCATCATGAGATGGTTGTATTGTGGTTGTGATAAGCAGGCGCATCCTCGGCTACTGGAATATGTTGCGGGGCAGCATTTAGAATCAAATTTTGTATCATTGAAGAAAAATAGCTGTCCTTCGGGAAGAGGTATAGGTGGACCTGTATTGTATTTATAACTATCTTGTTTGTTTTCATTTCCCATACCCTTGGAATATCTTAATGCATCTTTTACCCACGAACTAAGGTTCCAACTATCACTTTTTGACTCAATGATGTCGGCATAGTTATATGGGCGTCTAACTCCAAAAGGTTCTTTTGTGTTTCCTTTGTCTTCTTTATCTTCTTTACCTTCTTTGTCTTTTTCATCATCATCACCGCCGCCGCTAGCCAATAAAGGACCACCCGGTACTAATACTTTTGACACAGAAAGTGTACTATTCATTGCGTCTGTAAAAACATTACCTTCTTTTTTTGGTTCCATTCCCTCAATTAAGCTATACATGTTACTATTTGACCCAGAAAACATCATAAATAATATAACGACTAAAAATATAACGCATACTATAGTTAATGAACAACTCTTCATTTTCATTTTATTTTGTTTATTTCTTATACATAAAACTTAGATAAAAATATTAATAAATGTATAATATTTTCATCTTTAATTCATATAATAATTCCTAAATAAATAGAATATACTTAGTTATTTACTTATTTACTTATTTACTTATTTACTATGAAGTTTTTTTGATTACCGATATAGTAAAAACGATAACTACTATCACCATAATTAAAACAATAACATATGCCAGTGTTAAACCAATCGCAACAAATAAAAATATTGGACCTAATATCCATCCAATAATTGGTATAGACGAAAATATAATATATAGTAACCACGCGGCTAACATTGCGGCCAATGATGCTGCTAAAAACACAAGAGCTGCAATAATAAGAATAAAAAAGAAAGAAGCTAACATATCATATGCAGTAAAAAAGATATACATTATAGTTACAAGTATACCTTGACTTTTATTAAATGAATTTTGAACCAGTAATGATAATTTTGTAAGTAGCGTCAATGCATTCAAAGAACGATTTCCTAATAATCCAAAACCACCTGAAAGTGAATTTCTTAAATATAAAATAGCACCCATTAAGTTATTCATAGTTCCAACAATAAGTGAAACGCTTGCAGATATTAATAATGAAGCTGCCTCGATTGGTGCTAAAGCTATCTCGACAACATCTTTTAGTAAAATACCAAAACACTCGAAAAAATTTTTTGTAGCATAGTCGCGCTGACTCATATTTTTTGGATTAATAATTATTCCTGCAAATGGAATATAAAGGGGATTACATCTATTTTGCTGCCAGTTATTCTTGATTACATCTGAATGGTTTTTTAAATAGGAATAGGTGAAAAACATACATACACCTATAATAGTAAACACGGCAATAACCAGAGATCCTCCATATCTATCTAAATATGTCGTCTTTTCATATAATTTATTTACTGCAGTAGTCAAGGGGGTATTCATTATATAATTCACAGCTTCATTAAAAGAAAGTATATTGGTAGCTTTTTCTGGTTCTGGTTCTGGTTTAGCTTGTGCTGTGGCTGCGTGTATTGTATTTGTTGATGTTTCGGTCATAATTTATAAGTGTTATTTTTTAATAATGTTTTAGTTGTAGTTTGTTATAAAATATTATATACAGGATACTGATATTAATGTATATAATAAATGAATAAATTTGTATTAAAATATAGACTATATTCTTTTTTTAATTTTATTTTATACTATCACGGCATTTATTTAACATTCACGAACAAATTTACTAATCTCCCAGGAACTGCATTCCATGTTGACTGAGTAGTATATGATGCACCTTGCATAAGTGAGAACGTTGCAAAGAATACACCTCCGAGTTTATTCATTATATCCTTTACTTTATTTACCATAAGACCCATAAGCAATGATATGTTACCAAATATATTAAACATTCCCATAATACTATTACCTGACATTCCTCTCATATTTGCAAACATACCCATTGAGTTGTTGTTACTCAAGTTCAATGCGTCCAAATTTGAAGCGGATAATGTATTCGCATAATTAGAAGGTGTAAGCATTGGTCCCATAAAGTTCGATTGCATATTTTGTATACAATATGCAAAATTTTTCATAGTATCGTGTCCAAACATACTTGCAATCGGCATTACCATAGGGCTGCACCTATACAATGCCCAATTATCTTGAACATTTTTCTTACCGATTGCTAAAACATTTGCGACATATAATCCAATAAATACCGCTACAATAAATATTGATAACAATAAATCAGATAACTTCATGTTACACTATAATAATATTATTTTGTTCTATATTTATTCTATATTTATTCTATATTTGTTCTATATTTGTTGTTATGATAGGTTGTTATATAAGTTACTTTATATAAGTAGTATAGGTAATATAGCTAATATAAGTAATATATTATTATAGTATATTTTATTTATAACAAATATTAAATTCAATATTTGCGTCGCGATTTACTATGCATGTCTACTTTTTCGCGCCATACTTTTTTTATACCTTAATCTTCTTATATGGTGTCTTGTTCTTGCACCACCCTGCATAAAAGAAGATTGTATAAGCTTGGGAGGTTCGGGGGGTATATTTCCTGCCGTTTGTTGTGCTTGCAGTAAAGCTGCTGTTCCACTTGCAATATTCGCATTTGCCTCAGATGACGCACCTGCGTATTGTGCTGCTTCTATTTTGCCTGCCGCTGCGCCTCCTACTTTCGTCCTACTATGACGACGACGAAGACGACGATTGCACCCTCTCATTACTTTACGAATCGTTTTATTTTTACGCACTCTTCTTCGAATGGTTCGTTTTGCCATTTTTATTTTATATATTATATATATTTAATTATATATATTTAATTACAGATTTTTATTTTACTTGCAGTGATATAACGATATAATAATATTGCGCAAATATAATATAAATAATATAAATAATATATATTAAATATAATATAGAAATGAATCCCCAAGAACGTTTACAACTAGATAAACTTATTCGCGCAAATGATGTTGCTGATAATACAAACCAGATTCGCGAGTTAAAACATAGTCAGCCACTTAAAGATGATATACTTACACTACTTAAATTGAAACATGAGTATCAAAGACTTGCTAAAAGTAACCCCCAACAATTTGATATGATATGTGTTTCAAGGTGTTCGTTTCTTTTTAACAACTATACAGATATCTTTAATAAAGTCAAAAAGGACGAAATCGATTTGAATATTCTTTTTCAGTTGTTGCATGTTCTTAAACTTATTGAAGATGGAAAACTTGACCAACATAGTGGTTCATTCGAAGTCGGAAAGTTACTCAAAAGTATTTATATCGATAGCGCTCTTAAAAAGGCAGACCATTCCGACAAAAATAGAGACAAACATTCAAAAGCGGTACATGTGCCAGTGTTACCTTCCAAAAAGATTTCATGGTCAGAGTTTAAGAAGACACAGACACATATTGCTACTCCCAACACGGACAACAGCGCAAATAGTCAATAAAATAAATTGAAATGATATTCCGAGTATTATTTATAATATACAAACGACATAAATAATACCCACTTACGTATATTAGTTTATAAATGAGCATTCTAAAAAAATCAAAAACAGGTTTCCCAGGAGCAAAGCTTGTTCTTGTCGAGTCCCCCGCAAAGTGTGCAAAAATAGAATCATATCTTGGTCCCGGATATAAATGCGTCGCCACATTCGGCCACTTTCGCACTCTTGATGGTCTCACATCTATTGACACGAAAAAAGACTTTGCGTTACGTTTTACACTAATGGATGAAAAAACAAAACAGATTCAGCGTATTCGCGCAGAAATAGCGACATGTACGGGTGGAGTTATTATTGCAACAGATGACGACCGCGAAGGCGAGGCAATCGGGTGGCATATTTGTGACACTTTTAAACTTCCCACTGATACAACACCCCGCATCGTGTTTCATGAAATAACGAAGCAGGCTATTGACAAAGCAATACAAAATCCGGGTGTATTAAATATGGATTTGGTCCAGGCGCAATTTGCACGCCAAGCTCTTGATTTACTTGTAGGTTATAACATTTCGCCTATGTTATGGAAACATATTGCATCGAGTGTTCAGAATAGTTTATCTGCCGGTCGGTGTCAATCGCCTGCACTTCGTCTTGTTTATGATAATCAGCGCGAAATTGAATCATCCCCAGGTAAAATGGTATACAATATAGTCGGATATTTCACAAAACTAAACCTACAATTTACACTTACGAACCAATTTGATGCGAAACAAGTCGCCGAAGAGTTTTTAGAAGAAAGCGCAAATCATGAGCATGAGTTTAACTTACTATCGCCTAAAAAAGTGTCGAAAACACCGCCTACCCCTTTCACAACTAGTCTTTTACAACAGAAAGCCAGTAGTGAAATGCATTATTCGCCGTCCGAAACAATGTCGATTTGCCAGAAACTATACGAGGGTTCATATATAACCTATATGAGAACGGACTCCAAGACATATAGCGCCGAGTTTGTGGATAAAATGAAGAAACATATTATTTCGACATGGGATGAAAAGTATGTGCATCCAGATATTAACCGACTAGTGATTGGTGCAAATGCGACGATGACGACGACGACGACGACACCAAAAGTATCGAAGAAGGCGGCGGCGGCGGCGGCGGCAGCGGCGGCGGCATCAGCAGCACCACCACCTGTAAAAGCGCAAGAAGCACACGAAGCAATCCGTCCTACAAAGATTGAAGTTTTTGCGATTCCCGATTCATTTACTGCACGTGAACAAAGATTATATAAACTGATATGGACCAATGCAATGGAAAGCTGTATGTCAAATGCTACATGCTCTTCTTTAACTGCGACAATTACTGCACCATCACCACGAACAACAACCGGTACAAATAAAAACGAGTATCGCTTTACGACTGAGCTTGTAGAATTTCCTGGCTGGAAAATAGTGGATGGCTATGAAAAAGATAACCCACACTATCAGTATTTACAAAACATAAAAAAGAATAGTATTTTGCAGTATAATAAAATAAAAGCGACGTCGACTATGACTGAGTTAAAATCGCACTATACGGAAGCAGGTCTTATTAAACTATTGGAGGAACGTGGAATAGGCCGACCATCTACATTCTCGTCTCTTATTGATAAAATACAAAAACGTGGTTATGTTATGAAGGAAGACGTCAAAGGTAAAAAGATAAAATGCGTCGATTTTGAATTATTGCCAGATGAGTTGCAAGAGTTGCAGACAGAACGCGAATTTGGAGGTGAAAAAAATAAACTAGTATTGCAACCCCTTGGAAAAATCGTGATTGATTTCCTCGTTACACATTTTAGTAGTTTATTTGAGTATGATTTTACAAAACGTATGGAGGACGACTTAGACAAAGTTGCAAAGGGCGAACTGACGTATAAGGATATTTGCACATATTGTATGAACCAAGTTACAGACTTGACGCTCGAACTAAAGGATAAAAATATTCAAAAAGATAGCATAGTAATTGATGATATCCATACATATGTAATTACAAGTAAAGGGCCAGCAATTAAGTGTATCACCCAGGGCGAAAATGGGAAAAAGGTGACATCCTATAAAAGTGTTAAAAAGGATATTGATATTGCACGACTTAAACGAGGAGAGTATACTCTTGAACAAATCGTGAATGAAAAAGGAACGATTGAAACTGGTGGAATACATTTAGGTTTATATGATGGTGTAGATATAGTCGTTAAGAAGGGAAAATATGGGTTATATTTTGTTTGGGGTGAAAATAAAAAGTCGTTGTCGGGGATATTTCCAAAAAGTAAAAATCCGGATACGATAACCTACCACGAAATAGTTAAAATAATCGAAAGTTCGCTTGTTTATGCAGATGCTGATGCGAACCGGGATGAAAATACAAACACCACTACAAAAGTTAAAGAAACGATTGCACCTAAGGGGATGGTTCGTTTTGTCACAAAAGATATTAGTATTAGAAATGGAAGGTTTGGTGACTATATATTTTACAAAACTACTGAAATGAAAAATCCGTCATTTTTAAAAATTAAGGGGTTTAAAGAAGATTATAAAACTTGTTCATTAGATGTATTGATTAAGTGGATTGAAACTACGCACAATATTAACATTTTGTAGATTTGTAGATTTGTATCTTGTAGAGAAATC
>Ga0209770_10000194_pt1 | contig 36442 bp, 64 predicted proteins | sample LauGreSu1BDMLBDD_2_FD_187572 | JGI IMG/M metagenome (GOLD analysis project Ga0209770, IMG submission 187572) | Freshwater lake microbial communities from Lake Michigan, USA - Su13.BD.MLB.DD (SPAdes) (version 2) | ecosystem: Environmental > Aquatic > Freshwater > Lake | place: Lake Michigan, USA... | reverse complement strand
GGAGCACGGGAATCCGCCTGTACTGATCATGTATTCCGGCTACTCCTTCTACGATCGCAACCCGGCAGAGCGCAAGGTTACCAGCGTTCAGGATGCGAACTCCGCATGGTATGCGCAGGAGCCGCATTGGATCCTGATCGAAGACCTGATGCAAGGCACCTACGGGATGCGTCGGAAGCATCGTCGGTACCTGCCGCAGGAGCCCCGCGAGCTTGATGAGTCCTACGACAACCGCTTGGCCCGCAGCGCGGTGCCGCCGTACTACCAGCGGCTGGAGCGGATGCTGGCCGGGATGCTGACACGCAAGCCCGTCAGGCTTACCGATACCAGCGACACCATCCGTGAGCAGCTGTTTGATGTTGACCTGCAAGGCAATGACCTGAACGTCTGGACCTACGAAACCGCACGGAAACTGATCCGTTACGGCCACGTCGGCACGTTGGTTGATGCTCCGTCCGATGGCGGCCGCCCGTACTGGTGCACCTACACGCCACGGCAGATCCTCGGCTGGCGCACGGAGCAGCGCGATGGAGCGCAGCAGTTGGTTCAGCTGCGGCTGATGGAATCCGTCGTCGTGCCTGATGGTCTCTACGGCGAGAAAGCGATCGAGCAGGTGCGAGTGCTGACGCCAGGGCAATTCCAGATCCATCAACGGCAGGACGATGGCGAGTTCAAGGTCACGGATGAAGGCACCACCAGCCTTGACGTGATCCCGTTCAGCGTCGCCTACGGCAACCGCCATGGCTTCATGGAGTCTCGTCCGCCAATGGAGGACATCGCCGAGCTGAACCTGAAGACCTATCAGGTGCAGTCCGACCTTGACAACCAACTGCACATCTCGGCAGTGCCGATGCTGGCGTTCTTCGGCTTTCCGACTGCTGCCGAGGAAGTGTCAGCCGGACCTGGCGAGGCGATCGCCTTCCCCGCTGAAGGCCGTGCCGAGTACATCGAACCGCAAGGCCGCAGCTTCGACTACCAATTCCGCAGGTTGGAGCAACTGGCAGCGCAGATCAACGAGTTGGGACTGTCGGCAGTGCTGGGCCAAAAGCTGAGCGCCGAAACCGCTGAGGCGAAGCGGATCGACCGCAGTCAAGGCGACAGCACCATGATGGTGATCGCGCAGAACGTGCAGGACATGATCGACAACTGCCTGCAATTCCACGCGCAGTTCATCGGGCAGAATGAAGCCGCTGGCAGCTGCTTGGTGAATCGTGACTTCGTCGGCAGCAGGCTTGAACCGCAGGAGATCCAGTCACTCTTGGCTCTTTACACTGCCGGGACCATCACGCAGGAAACTTTGCTGCAGCAGTTGGCTGATGGCGAGATCCTGGGGGATGACTTCAACGTCGAAGAGGAGCTAGATGCAACGTCGAATGGTGGCCTTGAGACAATGGACAGCCAAGCTGCTGCTTAGGCTTGCGCTCATGGCCAAGCCCAACCACCGTGGCCAGACGGTCGATTACACGATCACCAACCTGCCCGATGAAATCCTGGCCATCATCCGCACAACTTGGTACAAGGGCGACAAGGCAGACGGCGTTGATGAAGTGATCCTGATGGAAGATGGACAACGCGGATACGACGCCTTTGATGAAATCATCAGCACCGGACTGATCGGCGGCGCCAACATCAGCATCCAATCGGCGTACAACCCGCAGGACCTTGGCATCGAGCCATGAGCACTCCTAGCAGCCTGTACCGCAACGCGATCGACCTGAATCGCTACAGCAACAGCGTCGGCAGGCGGGTGATCAATGCTTACAACGACATCATCGTTGATGCGGTGAACCAGCTCCGCACCATTGACGAGTTGTCGGCACCGGTGAAAGCTGCACGGCTTCGCGGCATCTTGGCGCAGCTGAAGGACAGCCTGGCGACATGGGCAGGCGACAGCACTGAGCTGACCGCGATCGAACTGCAAGGCCTCGCGCAGCTCCAATCTGAGTTTGTGACTGAGCAGCTGCGAAAGGCGTTACCGACCGGCAGCCGCAACATCGTCAACACCGTCGAGATCAGCCCGCAGTTTGCGCAGTCGGTGGTGACGACTGACCCGACGCAGCTGAATGTGGTTGCGCTATCGGATGACCTTTTTAAGTCCGTCTACGGCACCGAAGCCCTAGTTCCGCAGGCTGGTACCGGCACGTTCAATCTCACCGCAGCCAAGGGTGCCACGATCACATTGCCCAATGGCAGCACCGTGGAGAAGGCGTTTCGGGGCATCGCCGTGGATCAGGCGGAGCGGTTCAGCCAGGTGGTGAGGAATGGCCTGCTAACAGGTGAGACAACACCATCCATTGCCAAGCGGTTGATCGGCAATCTCCAGTTCGGCGAGGAAGCCCGTACGGTGAAGCAGCTCATTGCCGCTGGCGGGCAGTCCACTGCCGTGGCCAACAACCAGGTCATGGCGCTCGTCCGCACCAGCATCAACCAGGTCGCCAATGCCGCCAGCCAGCAGGTCTACGAGGCGAATCAGGACATCACCAAAAAATACAAGTACGTCGCCACGCTCGACACCAGAACCAGCAGCATCTGCCGCGCCTTGGATGGCCGGGAGTTTTCGTACGGTCAAGGACCAATGCCGCCACAGCATTTCAACTGCCGCTCAACGACAGTCCCGGTGATCGACTACGAGGGCCTCGGCTTCAGCCCACCACCACCGGCAAGGCGTGCGTCAATGGATGGCCAAGTGCCTGCAAACCAGTCCTACGGTGATTGGCTAAGCAAACAATCCAAGGAGACACAGGAGGAAGTGCTCGGCAAAAGCAAGGCCGCCTACTTCAATCGACTGTCCGACAAGTACGGACCGAAGGACGCCATCGCCAAGCTCGTTCGTGATGATGGGTCAGAGCTAACCTTGAAAGACCTTCAGAAGCGATATGGCAAAATCGAAAGTTGAGAAGGTGATGGGTGAATACAAGCGCGGCACCCTGAACACCGGCAAGCCAGGTCCCGGCAAAGGACCGAAGGTCAAGAGTCGCAAGCAGGCCATTGCCATCGCATTGAGCGAAGCCGGTAAGTCACGGAAGCGGAAGTAATGGCACGCAAAAAGCCCGGCCTCTACGCCAACATCAACGCCAAGCGCGAACGGATCGAGTCCGGCGCCAAGGAACGCAAGGCGCGACCCGGTGAAGCTGACTACCCAGACAAGGGTGCATTCAAGGCCGCGGCCAAAACTGCCAAGCCACGCAAGCCGAAACGCAAGTGACCATCACCTACCGCGGTGAGCAGTTCGAGGGTTACAACCAACCCAAGCGCACACCGAACCACCCAACCAAATCCCATGCCGTACTCGCCAAGGAAGGCGAGATGGTGAAGCTTATTCGTTTCGGTCAGCAGGGCGTATCTGGCTCGCCGCCACGAAAAGGAGAAACAGCAGCAGACAAGGCCAGAAGGGCATCATTCAAGGCGCGTCATGCCGTCAACATAGCCAAAGGCAAGATGTCGCCCGCCTACTGGGCCAACCGCGAAAAATGGTAGCCTTGATCTGTATTTGACCCTGCGGGTTGTTCATGTCTGATGAAATCCAGAACCAGGAGCCTGCGGCAACTGGTGAGGCTGAAACGCTGCAGCGCAGCATTGAGGCGCTCGAACGCAAGAACCAAGAGCTGATTGCAGAGCTGCGTGCAGCCAAGAAAGCGCCCAAGCTGCCGGATGGTGTCAATGTCGATGAATTGCTGGAGTTCAAGCGAAGCTACGAGCAGCAACAGCTTGAGTCGAAAGGAAACTATCAGGAAGCTCGACAGGCTCTGGAGCAGCAGTTCCGCGAGGCGACGGCGGAGAAGGACAAGCGCATCGCCGAACTTGAAGTCAGAGTCCGAGAACTGGAACTCATCACCCCAGCAGTGACCGCACTGGCGGACATCGTGCATGATCCAGACATGGTGCTAAAGACCAAGCTCAGCGCCGATCAGATCGAACGCGAGCCTGACGGCACTGTGGTTGTGGTTGACGGCTACCAGCGGACGCCAATGGGCGAATGGGCCAAGAGTCTGCCGGCATGGATGCAGAAGCAGCCCAAGCCGCAAGGCGGTGGCGCGCCATCAGGGCAGGTGAGCAGCACCGCCACGATTGGCATCAAGAACCCATTCAGCCGCGAATCGTTCAATCTCACCGAGCAATCACGGCTCTTTAAGACTGATCGGGATCTATACGAAAGGCTCAAAGCATCTGCGAATCGCTAAGATAATCACAACCGGCCGCGCTGGTGCCAAGGGCTGCGCCCACTGATCACAAATCCCCTTCAGGAGAAACACCGTGGCGACTCTTCGCTCCGATGTCATCATCCCCGAGGTTTTTACCCCCTATGTGCTTGAGCAATCCACCGTCAGGAATCAATTCCTGGCAAGTGGCGTGGCTCAACCCATGGCGGAGTTGAATGCCACCGAGGGCGGTGACTTTGTCAACATCCCATTCTGGAAAGCCAACCTCAGCGGCGACGCTGAAGTGCTGACCGATTCAACCAGTCTCACCCCTGGCAAGATCACTGCCGACAAGCAAATCGGCGTGATCCTCCACCGTGGCCGCGCTTTTGAATCACGCGACCTGGCGGCTCTTGCTGCCGGCGCTGATCCGATGGCTGCCATCGGCGCCAAGGTCGGCGAGTACATCGCCAACCAACAACAGAAGGACCTCTACAAGTGCCTTGAAGGCGTGTTCGGCAGTCTCACCGGCTCCGACTCTCCCGCCTTTGATGCGCTGCGCTTTGACACCAGTGGCATGACCACCCTGGGGCCGAAGCAGGTCGCTCAGGCCCGCGCCAAGCTCGGCGATCAAGGTGACAAGCTGGCCGCTGTTGCCATGCACAGCGCCTGCTATTACGACCTCGTGGAGCGCAAGGCCATCGACTACGTCAGCACTGCTGACGCTCGCGGCACTGCCACCACCTTCAGCGGCGGCTCGCTGGTCTCTGCCTATGGCGGTGACAACTCAGTCCCGACCTACATGGGCCTGCGCGTGATCGTCTCTGACGACATCACCAACAGCGGCGGCAACTACGCTTGCTACTTCTTCACCCAAGGCGCTGTCGCCACCGGTGAGCAGCAGGCATTGCGCACCGAGACCGACCGGGACATCCTGGCCAAGTCCGATGCCATGGCCGTTGACTGGCACAACATCTACCACCCGGTAGGTGCCAAGTGGGCCGTCACCACCACCAACCCGACCGGCGCTCAGCTGGCCACGGTTGGCAACTGGTCGAAAGTTTACGAGACGAAAAACATCGGGATCGTTAGAGCCACGATCACTTCCAACTACGACTGATAGGAGGACCTAACCATGGCTTCGATCTTTGAGCTCGGTGACATCCCTGGCGGCCTTCTGCCAGGTCAATGCACCCTTGCCGAGGTGACCAACACGGCCACCTTGACCGCTGCTCAGTCCTACAACGCAATCGTGCGCGGCGTGCCTACCAGCACCGCCACCTACACGACGGCAGCCGCCTCCGCCATCATCTCCGCCATCGGCGGTGACTGCGCAGTTGGCACATGTTTCCGCGTTGTTGTTCTGAACGCTGCGGCTAGCGCCATCACCATCACCGTTGGTGGCGGCTCTGGCGTGACTGTTTCCGGTGTTGCCACCGTGGTGCAGAACGCCTCGAAGGAGTTCATCGGCTACGTCACCAGCGTGACCGCAGGCTCCCAGGCCATCACCCTCTACGGCCTTGGATCCACCGGATCTGCCGTTGCCTGATGGGGCTGTTCGCTTTTAGGCGACTGCGTGAACGTGAGGCTGCCTCTTCTGAGGTGGCCTCTTTTTCCACAGAGAGCCCGGCTACGCTTGACGTAGCAACCGACGACACTACCGAGCGATTCAATGGCGATCAGCCTCGACGCAACAGTGGGCGGCGCAAGCGCCAATTCCTACCTGACGCTGGCTGATGCGCAAGCCATCGTTGACGGCATGGTGCAAGATGCTGATGTCACCGCATGGGGAACAGCAACCACTGATGCCAAGAATCGCGCACTTTACACCGCTGCGCAGAGGCTGGATCGTGAAAGGTTCCTTGGTGCTCGCGCTACTGACACTCAGTCAATGCAATGGCCCAGAACCGGCGTTCGCAAGCCTGACACCTACATCAATACATACGCAGTCGGATTCCCATTCCGCATCACCACCGATTATTACACCGACACCGAGATCCCGGATCAGATCAAGCGGGCGCAGGTGGTGCTTGCCATCTACCTCAACAACAACACCGACGGACTGGGGCTTACCGGACTTGAGGACTATAAGAATGTCAAGATTGGCAGCCTAGATGTGACGCCAGCGCAGTCAATGGGGATTGACAAGGTGCCGCCACTGATGGAGCGCTACCTGACAGGGCTTAGAATCAGTGGACCAGGTAACATCGCCATCCGCCGGAGCTGATCATGTCTGAATACGCCATCGGCTTTGAATACATCAGCGACACCGCTGCGCATACGGGGCGTTTCAATGAGCTTGTGGCCTTTGAAGATTCGGTGATCGCCAGTGCCGTGATCCTGAATCAGACTGGCAATACCTTCACCAATGTGCCACTGAAGGCCGGTCAATGCGTTGAGGCGGTCTTTACCAGCGTGACGTTGGCCTCGGGCAAGATCGCCGCCTACAAGATCTGATCATGAGCGACTCCAACGTCCTAGGCATTGATTACGCGAAGGGTGCCACCTTCATTGGTGACAGCACAACTCATACGGGCCGTTGGTGCGCGATTCACTTCACGACTAACACGCAGATCGATACGTTGGTGCCGCTGAACTGGGACGGTGAGACCATCTCGGGGCAATCATTTTCGGCTAGCTCCACGCTGTACGGTGTGTTCACCAGCATCAAGCTGCAAAATGGCCACTGCGTCGCCTACAAGCTCTGATGGCACTTGCAAGCTCGCTACGAAAAGCAGCCACCAAGCTGATGGCTAAGTTCGGTGGCAGCTTGACCTACCGCCAGGTGAGTGGCGGCACCTACAACGCCACCACTGGCGCCATCACTGAAACCACTGCCGATTACACGGTGCGCGGCGTACTGGAAGACGTGAACAAGCGCGAGGTCAATGAGCTGATTCAAGCCAACGACAAGCGGCTGATCCTGGCAGCTGCTGATCTTGCGGTGACGCCTAACACGGCCGACCGCGTGGTGATCAGCACGGTGTCGCATCAGATCATCCGCGTGCAGACGATCGAGCAGGACAATACGGCCATCACCTACGAGCTGATCCTGAGGGCCTGATCATGACGCGTCGCATCAACCTATCCCAGATCGGCAGCTACTCCACTGAGAAGTACGAACAGCTCCTGCGCGTGGTGGTGCTGGAGGTTGATGGCCGGTTGAAGCTTGGCAGTCCTGTTGACACAGGTAGGTTCAGGATGAGCTGGCAAGTCAGCGAGAATGGCACCGCTGGTGGGATGCAACCTGCCGGCGATTACGACAAATCAGAGTACGCCACGGCTGAGGAAGCTCAATCGGCAATCTCAATCGCCCGCGTGGGCTATCAGCAGGAGCGCGCTGGCAACAGCTACCACATCCACAACAACCTTCCATACGCTGAGCCGTTGGCCAATGGCCATAGCCAGCAAGCACCTGCAGGATGGACTGACCTCATCGCCCGCGAGATGACGCAATGGGCGCGTGCTGAGGCTGACAAGCTCGGGAGGGCTGACTGATGGCTGCTATTGACCTGAACACCGTCCGCGCCACCATCGAGGGCAGGCTCGCCACTGAGATGGCGCAATCGCCGTCCTATGCGGTGGTGTTCCACAACATGGCGTACACGCCGACACCAGGCAGCACATGGCTTCAATGCCTCGTCAGCTTCGGCAACAACTCCTATCTGACGATGGGCGGCACTACCGGCAGCAACAACAGCGTCATCGGTGTCGTCGTCGTCAACATCTTCACGCCCAAAGGTGTTGGTCCTGGCGCGAACCTTGTGATCGGCAAGCGTGTTCGCAATCTCTACAATAGGGTTATCGTGTCGGGAGTTCACTTCGATCCCCCAACCGGGCCGGAGGTCATGGCTGCGCCATCTCCTGAAGGCTATTTCCAATCACAGGTCCGCATGACCTTTGAAACCTTCGAGGATCTCTAACCATGGCCTTCTATCGAGGCGAACAAGGCTCCGTCAAGTTTGACGATGCCGGCACCACCAACGCCACCATTGCATCCACCCGCTCGTGGTCGATGACCATTGAGAAGGACGTGCTCGAAACCACGTCACTCGGTGCCACTTACAAGTCCAACATCGGCGGGCTGATCGGCGGCAGCGGCACTGTTGAGGTGCTCTACACCGCATCAAGTGCTGATGAGACTAATGTCTTCATCGAGGCGGCCAATACCGCCACTGATGGAGCGACAGCTACCTTTGAGCTGTTCCTTGACACCAGCGGCACCAAGAAGATCAGCTTCACCGGGCTGATCACTTCCGCCGAGTATGGCGCCACCGTCGGCGAGCTTGAAGTTATCACCTGTAACTTCACCACCTCCGGCACCATCACCACCTCGATCTGATCATGGCTTTCTATCGCGGCGAACAAGGTACTGTCTTTTTCGATAAAGACAGCAGCGGCGGCATCTCCGAGATCGCTGCCGTGCGTTCATGGTCGATGACTGTTGAAAAGGATGTCCTTGAGACCACCGCTCAAGGCGCAACCTACAAGGCCAACATTGGCGGCCTTCTTGGCGGCACTGGCAGCATGGAAGTGCTGTACGATGCTCCAGGCGCCGGCGATAAGCTGGACCTGATCAAGGATGTCGGCACAGCAACCGATGAAGGCAATGCCTTTGTCGAGCTGTACCTTGATGAAACCGGCGGCAAGAAGATCACGGGTAGCATCGTGATCAACTCCACCGAATACGGCGCCACTGTTGGCGAGCTTGAAATGGTGACGATCAACTTCACCATGAACGGAACAATCACTCTCGGTATCTGATGCCTGCTACAACCCGCACCGTTGACCTGCTCACCGGCGCTTTTGATCTGACGCAACGTCGGCGGTTTGACGTGAAGAAAGAGGATGGCACGGTTGTGCTGCCGCTCTACTTCACGCCGATCACCCGCGCCGATCGCAAGCGTGCCACAGGACTCTCTGGCACTGATGAAGCGCTGGACATCAGCACGCAGATGCTGTGCCACAAGGCAGAGCTTGAAGACGGCACCAAGGCTTTCGCTGCAGCTGATGCAGTGAAGCTGCAACGGGAACTGCCGGAGCAGGTACTGAACGAGCTGGAGTTGTTTCTGTTTGGCCTCGGCCAAGCTGAATCCTTGGAGACAGCAAAAAACGACTAGAAGCCGACAACTGGCTCTTTTTTGAGTTCTTCCTGGCGACTGAGCTAGGCAAGACCGTGAGCCAGTTGCGGCAAGAATTGACCGACGATGAGTTCGTGCATTTCGCCGCGTACTACGAGGTGAAGGGAAAGCGCGAACAGCAAGAGATGGACAAGGCAAAACGCCGCAGCCGGTAGACTGACCCCAAAGGTCGGTTCCCGCTGTGGCTGTTGCTGTTGTTGACGTACGGGTAGATAGCTCTGCTGCAGTACGGAATCTGCAGCAGCTTGATCAGGCATCCAAGAACAGCCAAGCGTCAATCAGTGCATTGACCGGCAAGGTAGCCGGACTGGCCGCATCGCTGGCGGCTGGCTTTGCATTGAGCCGTATTGTCAGTGATGTCAAGGATCTTGATCGCAACATCCGCAGGCTCGGAACAGTTGGCGTTGATGTTGCGAAGATCAATCCAGCGCTGTCAAAGCTGAGTGACAACCTCGGCGGGGTTGCCAGCAAGGCGGAACTGGCAGCGGCGTCCTACCAGGCTGCATCAGCTGGCTTTGCCGATACCGCAGGCAATGTCGAGATCCTGAATGCCGCCACCAAAGCGGCAGTCGGCGGACTTGCGGATACGCAGGCGGTGACGGAGGTGCTTGTCAAGACCCTCAATGCCTATGGCATGTCAGGCAGCCAGGCATTCAAGGTCACGGACAGCATCTCGAAAGCCGTGGAGCTGGGCAACCAGGAATGGAGCGACTACACCAGCCAGCTAGGCCGCGTCGCATCTACAGCGGCATTGGCTGGCGTCAGCTTGGATGAGATGAATGCGTTCATCGCATCTGCCACCAAGAACGGCGCCACGGCTGAAGTTGCATTCACGAGCCTCAGCGCTGTATTGACGCAGTTGCTGCAACCAACCAAGGAAAGCCAAACTGCCGCTGCAAAGCTTGGCATCCAATGGAACCTGATGGGCCTGCAGACCAAGGGTCTTGGCGGCTTGATGAGAGAGCTGGCGATTGCTATTGACAAAGACAAGGAAGCTGCAGCCCGGATGGTTGGCCCTACGGAGGCTATGCGTGGCGCGTTTGCTGCTGCGTCAAAGGATGGCTCAGACTTCAGGATGATTCTTGCCGAGATTGGCAATGCCACCGGCAAAACCGATGCTGACTTCCAAACGATGAAGGGCAGTGTTGAGAATACACTTAAGGCGCTTGATACATCATTTAAGAACCTGAGTGAAGCACTGCTAAAAGCGTTTGGGCCGACGGTTGTTATCACGCTTCAGGACATCACTAAAGGCGTCAACGGGTTTGCGTCAGCGATGAACGCAATCCCACAGCCGGTGATGAATGCCACGGGTGAAGTGATCAAGCTTGGCATTCAGATGGCGTTGCTTTATAAGGCGTTTCAAGGATTCATCGCACTGCGAACTGCATTCATTGCTGCCGTCGCCCCAATGACCACGGCAGTGGCGGCTAGCGGTACAGCTGCTGCTACAAGCTCTGGTGCGTTTGCGCTGTATGCAAACAACACTAAAACCGTCGCCGCCTCTGCGGCATCGGCAACGCCTCAGGTTACCGCGTTAGGCACCGCACTGCGCAGTATTGCTGCGATCGGGGCAATTGCAGTCACAATTGACATTGCGATTAAAGGTGCAGTCGAGGCATTCAATACGCTCAACGAACTGAACAGGCTCAGAGGCGAACGTACGCAGCCTGGCGGTTATGGAGCATCCTTTGGTGGATCGGCAACGGCACAGCAAAAAGAAGAACAGCGCAAGATCGTTGCAAGGCTGCAAAATCAGTCGCTTATGGAAAAAGGCGGACTGACATTGCAGGGACTTGCGATTGCTCCGCAGGGGCTGATGCAACTGCAAAACCTGCCCTTGCGGCTACAGCTTGCAGATCAGCAACTGAAAAAAGCACAAGCCATCCTTGCGTTGCCGACAAGGGCTGCAGCCCCCGCTCCAAGGCCGCCAGCTGGCGGCGGTGGCATCATGCCTTCTGGAGTGCCATCCGCAGGCGGAGGCGGAGGCGGCGCGAACAGAGGTGCCGCTGATGCCGCAGCCGCAGCCGCCAAGGCTGCCGCTGAAGAGCAAGCCAGAGTTGCTCAGGTAATCCGCGAGCGATTGGCGGAAGGGCAGATCATCAGGCTCAAATCCGAGATGCAGGACAGGATCACCGCTGCCGAGGCGGCGGGTGACAAGATGCTCGCTACCAGGCTCAAAGGTCAGGAGAAAGCGCTTGACATCCAATACCGCTATGCACAGCAGCTGACGCAGGAGAAAGACATCAGGGCGCAAGAGGCGCTGATCTACGTCGGCAACACCGAGCTGGTCGCCAGTCAGCGCGAGGTTCAACGCGAGCTGAATGAACTGCAACGGCAAGGCGATCAGGACCGGCTAAGTGCCCTGCAAAAGGCCATTGAGAAACAGTACGAACTGAATACCGGAGTGCAAAACCAGATCCAGCTAGCCAACGGCGTCGCTGATGCCATTGGGCAAGGCATGGGGTCAGCATTCAGCGCATTGATCAGCGGTGCGCAATCATGGGAGAAGAGCCTGCAACAGATCGCCTCTGGCGTACTGGTTGACATCGCAAACCAGCTGATCCGGATCTTCATCATCGAACAGGCAGTCAATGCCATCAAGACATTTCTGAGCCCTGCTGCGCCTACCTCGATCGGCGCAGGCGGCGGCATGATCGGCAATCTTGGCACCTTCGGACCCAACTACGGCATCCCACAAAGAGCCCAAGGCGGCAGCGTCACCGCTGGCCAGCCGTATCTCGTCGGCGAGCGTGGCCCTGAGCTGTTCATGCCAGGTCGCAGCGGCGGCATCGCGCCAACCGGCAGCTTCGGTGGCGCTGGCGTCAATGTCACCGTTAACGTCACCACTGGAGGCAGCAGCGTGCAAGGCGACCAAACACAGGGTAGGCAGCTCGGAATAGCAGTGGCAGCAGCGGTACAATCGGAATTGATCAAGCAGAAACGGCCTGGAGGGCTGCTCGCCTGATGGCTACCTTTCCCTCCACGCCAGCACCTGCCTACGGCGCCGAGAAACGCAGCAGGCCAGCGGTTCGTAGCGTCAAGTTTGGAGACGGCTACGAGCAGCGGCTGACGTTTGGATTGAACCAGAACCCGAAGTCATGGGCGCTGACATGGAACAACATCTCCGAGGCCAACTGCGACACTCTTGAAGCGTTCCTTGATGCACGCGCAGGCCAGGAATCCTTCGATTGGACGCCGCCCGATACGGCAACGTCCTACAAGTGGGTTTGCCGGGAATGGAGCAAGGCGATCCCCTACACCGGCAGAGCCAACCTATCGGCAACGTTTGAGCAGGTGTTCGAGCCATGAGCTTCACGGCATGGGCTGCCACCACTGCGTTCATCGTCGGTGATGTACGCCGCGCCACGACACTTCAGACCAGCGGGCTTGTCTTCCGCTGCACCGTTGCAGGCACCAGTGCCAGCACTGAGCCCGTATGGCCGACCGACATCGGCAGCACCATCGCCGACGGCACGGCGACCTGGCAGGCGATCAGCAGCGTCTACGAGGAGCTGGCAGCGCTGGCGCCTAATGCCATCATCGAGCTGTTCCAGCTGAAGCTGATTGCTGCACTCCACGGCAGCTCTGACACCTACTATTTCCACGCTGGCGTTAATGCTGCGGTCACCGGCAACATCACCTGGAACGGTCAGACCTACATCCGTCTGCCAGTCCAGGCCGAGGGCTTTGAGTACGGCAACACCGGCACCCTGCCGCGGCCAACATTGAGCGTCGCCAATCTCGGCGGTGAGATCAGCGCGCTGCTGCTGCTGGCCAATGCGTTTACGCCAGGAAACGACCTTGGCGGTGCGACCGTGACACGCATCCGCACGTTGAAGAAATTTCTTGATGGCGAGGCGGCGGCTGATCCGCACGCGAAGTTCCCAGATGAGATCTGGTACATCGACCGCAAGAGCGCCGAGACCCGCGACGTGGTGCAATGGGAGCTGGCCAGCAAGTTTGACCTGGCAGGCATGATGATTCCCAAGCGACAGATCATCGCCAACATCTGCCAATGGCAATACCGCTCGGCGGAGTGCGGTTACACCGGCATCAACTACTGGAACGCCAAGGATGAACCCGTCGGCACCCTCGGCGCTGACAAGTGCGGTAAGCGGCTCAGTTCATGCAAGCTGCGCTTCGGCGCTACATCACCGCTGCCGTTCGGGTCCTTCCCTGGCGCAGGGCTGACACAATGAACCTGACCGATCGCCTCAAGGCTGAAATTCTCGCTCATGCCAAGGCCGAAGATCCCCGCGAGTGCTGCGGACTGATCGTTGTGGTCAAGGGCCGACGCCGGTACCTCCCCTGCCGCAACATTGCTGCCACACCAGACGAGCACTTTGTCCTTGACCCTACGGACTATGCCGCTGCCGAGGATGCTGGCGAGATCGTGGCGGTCATCCATAGCCACCCAACCACGCAACCCGTCCCCTCACCAGCGGACCAGCTCAGCTGTAATGCCACCGGGCTGCCATGGGTGATCGTCAATCCAAAGATCGAGCAATGGGGCGGATGCGAGCCATCTGAGTTTGAGCTGCCATACGTCGGCAGGGAATTTGTCTTTGGCGTCGTCGATTGTTATGCGCTGATTCGTGATTGGTACGCCCGTGAATTGAATCTGCACCTAGCCAACTTCGAGCGCCGCGATTTGTTCTGGGAGCGTGGTGAGAACCTGTACCTCGACAACTACAAAAGCCAGGGCTTTCGCCAGATCCCTTTCGCCGAGCTCCAACACGGCGACTCCATACTGATGCAGCTTGGCGCCAACCTGCCTAACCACGCCGCCATCTATCTGGGTGATCAGCAGATCTTGCACCACGTTCAAGGCAGGCTGTCGAGTCGTGATGTCTTCGGCGGCTACTATGTGAAGAACACGGCCATGGTCCTACGGCATGAAAGTCGTTAAGGTCTACGGCGCACTCCGCAAGAAGCTGGGCCAGTGCCGCTTTGAATTTCACGCTGACACGCCAGCGCAGGCGTTGAAGGCTCTTTGCGTCAATTTCCCTGGCCTCGACCGTTGGTTTGTTGACCGCGAAGGCGATGGGATGCACTTCCGCGTCACCGTCGGCCGCGAGAAGATTACCAACGCCGCGCCCGAAGGCCTCGTGATGCCCTGGAGCGAGCGTGAGGTCTTCAGCATCACGCCTGTGATTGCCGGCGCTGGAGAAGGCTTTGGCAGCGTGCTGGCAGGCATTGGGTTGATTGCGCTTTCGTTCTTCACTGGTGGCGCAACCATCGGACTGTTCGGCCTTGCCGCGCCAATCGCAGTCAGCAGCGTTCTTACAACCATCGGTACCGGCCTTTTGCTTGGTGGGATTGCCCAGATGATCTCCCCTCAGCCCGAGCTTGGCTTCAACACCGGCAAGGAAGCCGCACGCCTTGAGTCGTTCACCTTCAGCGGCATCGTCAACACCACTAAGCAAGGCCTGCCCGTACCGATCGCCTACGGTCGCGTGTTCACTGGTTCTGCAGTGATCAGCAGCGGCCTTGATGTGGATCAGCTGCAATGACAGACCTCATTCGTGGTGCAGGTGGCGGTGGCGGCAAGGGCGGTGGCGGTGGGCAGCACACGCCAACAGAAGCCGATGATTCGCTCCAGTCGATTCAATATGGCACCGTCCTCGACCTGATCAGTGAAGGTGAGGTCGAGGGCCTCGACGACGGGCTCAAAAGCGTCTACCTCGATGGAACGCCGATCACGGGTGCAGGTGGCGCCGCCAATTTCACCGGCTACACAACGGAGTTCAAGACCGGCACGCAGGCCCAGACCTACATCGCTGGCACGCAAGGCATCGAATCAGAAAACGGCGTCAACGTTGAGATCACCAACCCGACGCCCGTCGTTCGCACGATCACCGACGCCGACGTCGATCGCGTTCGTGTCACGGTGCAGCTCCCGGCGCTTCAGATCATCGAAGACGATGGCGACATCGTTGGCCATTCCGTTCGCGTTCAGATCCAGGTTCAGTACAACGGCGGCGGTTACACCACCGTCACTGATGACACGATCAGCGGTAAGACAACCAACAGCTATCAACGTGATTACATCGTCTCGTTGAGTGGTGCGTTTCCAGTTGAGATCAAGCTGGTGCGCGTCTCAGCTGATGAAACCAGCGCACGCCGCCAGAACAAGACCTATTGGTTCAGCTTCACAGAAATTATTGACGAAAAACTGAGATACCCAAACGGTGCACTCTCTTACCTGCGCTTCGATTCGCGCCAGTTCAACAACATCCCACAACGTAAGTACCTAATCCGTGGCATCAAGATACGCCTCCCATCTAATGCCACGGTCGATACAACCACCTACAAAGGCCGCATCACCTACGCTGGCGTCTGGGATGGCACCTTCGGCGCTGCTACATGGTGCGCCGATCCAGCTTGGTGTTTGTGGGATCTGCTCACCAGCACTCGATACGGCGCAGGTATTCCAGAATCCAGCCTCGACCGTTACGACTTCTACGCGATTAGCCAATACTGCAACGAGCTGGTAAGTAATGGCTTCGGCGCCCTGGAGCCGCGCTTCATGTGCCATGTGCTGCTCAACAGCAGAGATGAGGTCTACAACATCATCCAGGAGTTCGTCTCGATCTTCCGTGGCATCGCCTACTACGGTGCTGGTTCGATGGTGGTGCTGGCTGACAAGCCCAGCGATGCTCAATACATCCTCGGACCAAGCAATGTCATTGATGGCAACTTCAGCTACAGCGGTAGTTCGCAGAAGGCACGCCACAGCACCGCCACGGTCTCTTACCAGTCCTACGACACGCTGGGAGAGGTCGAGTTTGAGTACGTCGAGGATTCAGATGCGGTCAGCAAGTACGGCGTCATCAACAAGGACCTGAAGGCCTTTGGTTGCTACAGCCGCGGCCAGGCCCATCGCCTCGGCAAGTGGGCGCTGCTGACTGAGCAGAACCTGACCGAAACCGTCAGCTTCGGCGTCAGCATCGACTCTGGCATCGTGCTGCGGCCTGGCATGGTGGTTGGTATCGCCGATCCAGTCAAGTCAGGATCTAGGAGATCAGGTCGCATCACGTCTGCCACCACGACCGCGATCACGGTTGACAGCACTAGCGGCCTGCCGACGACGACAGCAAACAGTCCAACGATTTCCATCCTGCTGCCCACAGGCCTTGTTGAGACGCGCAACATCAGCTCCATTGCTGGCAGCGTGTTCACCGTGTCATCAGCCTTCAGTGAGGCGCCCAACCCGGCCGGCGTCTTCCTGATCGAAACCACCGACATCCAAAGCAGTCTGTTCCGCGTGCTAAGCGTTGCCGAGGGCGAAGATGGCGCGTTTTCAGTCACGGCACTCGCCTACAACGAATCCCTCTATGCCGCGATCGAATCTGACCTGACCCTGGAATTCAGGGACATCAGCAACCTATCGGCCATCCCAGAACCGCCAGGCTCGATCACCGCGACCGAACATCTCTACGTTGATGGGCAAAGCGTGCTCACTGCCGTCGAGCTGAGCTGGATCAGCCCAATCAGTCGCGTCGATACCTTCCGCGTTGAATACCGCCTCGATAACAATAACTGGATTCAGGTTGAGACGCCATCACCTTCAGTCCGGCTGACGGGCCTTAAGGCTGGCACGCTCTACGTTCAAGTTCGCAGCATGAACGGCATTGGCAAGCTCAGCTCTGCCGCTATTGCTGAGTTCACGCTCGTCGGCAAGACTGCACCACCAGGCAACGTACAAAACCTCACGATTGAGCCGATCAGCGCCAACAGCGCACGGCTCAGGTGGGATCAAACCGTTGACCTTGACGTCAAGACCGGCGGACGCATCCACATCCGCCATAGCAACCTGACCGACGGCACGGCGACATGGAGCGACAGCGTTGACCTGATTCCAGCAAAGTCCGGCGCTGCTACTGAGGCCATTGTGCCATTGGTCGAAGGTGAAATTCTCGTCAAGTTTGAAGACGACGGCGGCAGGCAATCGACCAGCGAAACCAGCGTCATCGTTGATTTCCCTGATGCGCTCGGCTACCTCGTCGCCGATGCACGCCGCGAAGACCAGGACTCGCCGCCATTCCAAGGTGCTAAGACCGATGTGTTCTACAGCGGTGACTTTGATGCATTGACCCTCGACGGCGATGGCAATTTCGATGCCATTCTCGATCTGGATTCGGTGCTCAGTCTCGACTATCTCGGCAGCATCGTGACGATGGGCGAATACGCCTTCGCCAGCACGCTGGACCTGGGCGCTGTCTATGCTCTGGACCTCAAGCGCTACTTCGTCACCCGTGGCTTTTACCCGAATGACACCATCGACGCACGGCTTGATCTGATCGACAGCTGGAACGACTTCGATGGTGCGGTGGTCGATCAGGTCAATGCACGCCTGATGCTGCGTTCCACTGATGACAACCCGAGCGGCACTCCAACGTGGTCCGGCTGGCAGGATTTCGTGAATGGCACGTTCCGCGCTCGGGCGTTCCAGTTCAAGGCGCAACTCGAAAGCCGCAACGCATCGCAGAACATCCTGATCGATGCCTTGGGATACGAGGCGACATTCCAGCGCCGCACCGATCAAAGCACGACCACCATCGCCAGCGGCGCAGCTGCCAAGGCCGTGACGTTCGACTATCCCTTCTACACCAAGGGCGGCACGGTCTTTCCGACCATCGGGATCCTTGCGCAGAACATGGCCAGCGGTGACTATTACGAGGTCACCAGCATCAGCGGCACCGGCTTTACGGTGACGTTCAAAAACAGCGCTGGCACGGCAGTGGACCGCAACTTCACCTACAGCGCAACCGGCTACGGCAAGCAAGTGTAAACTGTGGGCATAGTGTGAGCCTGATTTGTGGCCACTCACGATTACGTCATTGCCAACGGGACAGGTGCTGCGGTACGCAGCGACCTGAATGATGCGCTGGCGGCGATCGTCAGCCAGAACAGCAGCGCCACTGCACCCGCAACGACCTATGCCTACATGCGCTGGGCGGATACGACCGCTGGCGTGATGAAGATGCGCAATGGCGCAAACAGCGCATGGATCACGCTGTATCAGCTGGATGGCGAATACACCACCATCGCCATTGAGAATGGCACGGCAGCTGCGCCTGCCTTCTACTTTAAAGACAGCGGCACTGATACTGGCGTCTACAGCCCTGGTGCCGATCAGGTAGGCATCAGCACCGGTGGCACGCTGCGGTTCAGCATCAGCACCACGGCAACGACATCAACCCTCGCGATTGTCCATCCGCTTGGCGCTGTTGGCACGCCATCGGTTACATTCACAGGTGATCTCAACACTGGCATCTACAGCAGTGGCGCTGATGCGCTTGACTTCGCAACCGGCGGTACGCGGCGTGTTGGCATCGCCAGCACGGGTGATGTCACGGTCTATGGAGGCAATGTCACCCTCAACGCGCAAAGTGATCTGCGCTTTGCTGATTCCGACAGCAGCAACTGGGTAGCATTCCAAGCCCCGGCCACGGTTGCCAGTAACGTCACCTGGACCCTGCCGGGCACTGACGGCACTTCAGGCCAGCTACTCAGCACCAACGGCAGCGGCACCCTGAGCTGGACGGGTTCAGGTGGCACCAAGATCGAAGTCGGCAACACCAAAGCCGAGGTCACGGATACCGGCAGCAATGGCAAATTCGCGGTCACCGTTGAAGGCGTTGAAAGCCTTACGGTCAATAGCGATGGTACGACCACTCTGACGCCCAGCAACATCATCAAGTCCGGTACTGCCGTCGCCTCGACCAGCGGCACGTCGATCACCTTCACGGGCATTCCGAGCTGGGCGAAGCGGATCACTGTGGTGTTCAGCGGTGTCAGCACCAATGGAGGGGGCTATCTTCAGGTTCAACTGGGAACATCAGCTGGTATTGACGCCACGGTGTCGAGTTATCTTGGCGCTGAAAGCACTCCCGTTGGAGCGACTTTTCTACAAAACTCTTATGGTTTTATCATCAAGTCGAACATGGCGACCAGCAGCATTTGCCATGGCGCCGTCACTTTGCTGCTGGTTAATTCTGCAACCAACACATGGGCGCAGGTAGGAACCATTGCTTTGAGCAATACGCAACAGGTAGGTTCTAGCGCAGGTTCAAAAGTGCTTTCCGGCACTCTCGACCGCTTGCGCATCATCGGCAGCACCACTGGAACGCCAACCGACACCTTCGACGCTGGCACCATCAATATTCTTTACGAGGGCTAACTCATGCACCGCATCGTTGTTGATCTGCAAACTGGCGAGCAGCAGGTCATTGAGCTGACTGCTGAGGAAATCGCTGCAATCCAATCCCAGTCGAAACCAAAGCCAATCCCTGATCCAACTCCTGCGGAAAAGCTAGAAGCACTTGGACTGGAAGTAGCTGACCTGAAAGCACTTCTAGGACTGAAATAGTGGCCGTCCGCAGCAAAACCGGCACCGCTCGCATCGAGCACATCCCTGGCAAGCCTAAGCTCACGCGCCAGGGCCAAGGCACTCGATCCAAGCCTAATCACAGGCGGAAGAAAACACGCGGGCAGGGTAAGTAGGCTGTTTGGGTAGGGACCACGCGACAGGTCATGATCGAAAACCTTATCGTCGGCGTGGCCTGTCTTGTGCTAGGTGGTCTCAGCGGTAATGCCGCCAAATGGGTAGATCGTCGCGGCAAAGAAGATCAGGCCGCCAACCTGGCCATTGCGAAGCTGTCCTCTGGCGTCGAGCACATCGCCACTGAGCTGACCGCAATTCGCGAGGACATGCGTACCGACCGCCGAGAGCTGTTCGGACGACTGGGCACCGCTGAGCAACGCATCGCTAGGCTTGAGGCAACCAATCACGTCAACCCATGAGCATCGACGCCAACACCGCAGCAGGTATCGCCATTGCCGTTGCAGCTGCTAGTGAGATCATCGGAATCAGCCCCCTCAAGTCCAACAGCATCATCCAGCTGATCCTCCAATTCCTGCGGCTTGCCTTCCCAAAGCGTTGACCGTCGGGCCACGGCTCGACGCTGCTATCGAGGACTGGCACGCCACGCAGCCACCAGCCATGCCTGAGCCGGTGATCCAGCATCATCCGGTTGACACTGAGGCGCAAACTGGCGACAGCCGCCTACTTGGTGGTCCGATCAGCATCCACTCTCCATGGGAACGTGACTAACAACGCACCGATCACACTGGAGCAGCTGTTCCGCTTCAATCGTGGAATGCCGCACCAGCTGGCAGCCATCGCTGAACTGGAGCAGGACATCCTCACCGCTGGCTACAGCATCGCCATGCGCCGCGACAGGCCATGGTTCAAGACCTGGAGCCAGTCTGGGCAGTTCAAGCCCGACAGTCCCTTCGACTTCCGCATCACGCCCAACATTGTCTACGGCGAGTTTGCGCTCTACCAAGAGGTGCGCCGCTTTGATCATCAGCACCAATGCGACACAGCCCTGAAGTTGGCGCAGTTCCTAGAGCGCGTCAGGATGACCTTCGGGAACAATACCGTGGTCATCACCAGCGGATACAGACCGCCAATCATCAACCGCAGCGTCGGTGGTGCTAGCAGCTCTGAGCACCTGTACGACGCACCTAGCGTCGGCGCGGTTGACTTCTACGTTGAAAAAACCGACATTTATGAAGTGCAGAAGTTCTGTGATCGCATCTGGCCGTACTCGGTAGGCTATGGGGCGCCCAAGGGCTTTGTGCATCTTGGCATCCGCAAAGGTCAACCTCGCGTTCGTTGGGATTATTGATGATCATTCCAGACCATGAAATCAGGGAATTGTGCATCCATGAAGCCATGGTGCTTCCGTACAATCCAGATCTTCAGAACCCTGCCAGCCTTGACGTACTGCTCGGCAACAACCTGATGCTGGAGGTCAAACACTCGCTGGACCTTCAACCGTACGACATCAGCCATCACACTCAATCCAGCCCGTACTATCTGGCGCCTGGTGAGTTCGTGCTAGGCGAGACGCAGGAGATCTTCAACCTGCCTGATTTTGTTGCTGCGCAGTTCATGCTCAAGAGCAGCCGTGCCCGCGAAGGGTTGGAACACCTGATGGCCGGTTTTGCCGACCCAGGCTTCCACGGGAGTGTCATGACGCTGGAACTGCACAACAGCCGCCGGTATCACAACATCGCGCTATGGCCTGGGATGAAGATCGGTCAGATGGTCTTTCATCACATCGCTGGCAGGCCCGAGAAGTCCTATGCAATCACCGGAAGATACAACGGTGATCTAACTGTCACCGCTTCGCGTGGCTAAATAAAGGCGCATCGCCTGCTGGTAATGCCAATCGGCCTGCCAGTATTGGCGATGCTCTTTAACAATGCCTGCATACTCAATACGCCAGACGCCATCAATGTTTTCGATGGTTGGCATAGAATTGGAATCATGCCTGTCTGTCATGGCCTGGGGTCAATGGATGGTGGTGAATCTGACGCTTGAAGAGCAACTTGAAATTGAGAAACAAGTCCGTTGTGCACTGGCTCACCATGACTCGCAATCAGTCGCCAAGCTATGCGCCAGCCTGATCAGGCAGAACGCCTATCAGTCTAGGCTCATCAAGCAGGCGACCGGCCACATCGCAGAGATTGAGATGCAAGGGTTACTAGCAGAGCGCAATACGTAACTTTTGCTGCGCAACCACCATCTTCTGCCTGATCCGTTCGCGTGATACGCCTTGGCGTTCACCAATTTCTCGCATCGTGATATGTGGCGTGTCATTCAGCCCGTATTGGCCGGCTAAGATTTCTCGCTCCGCTGGATCAAGCTTAAAAAAAGCCAGATGAAGCTGATCGTAGTATTCATTGGTTAGATCGTCGTTGTTGTCGGTTTGGCTGGGTATCATGTCGATCAATGCGCTGCCATCCTCAACAGCCAGTGAGTCCAGGCTGGAGTGCGTTGTATTGCGTTGTAGCAACATCGTTAGCTCATCCATTGGAAGGTCAATGATCTCAGAGATCTCCTTGATGCTTGGATGCCGTCCATGTTCTTGCGCAAACTCAGATTGGATTCTTGTGATTGAATAAATCCGCTCGATCATGTGCTGCGGCACTCTGATCAGCCGCTCTTTTGTGTCAATACCTCGATTGATCGCCTGCCTGATCCACCAGTAGGCATAGGTTGAAAACCTGTAACCCTTGGTGCCATCAAACTTTTCGGCTGCGCGATGCAATCCGAGGGCGCCTTCTTGGATCAGGTCCATCATGTCGAGGCTGTTATGGCGCAACCTGGAGTTATAGCGCTTTGCGATATGAACCACCAATCGCAGATTGCTGCGGATGATCGAGTCACGCGCACGAGCGCCAACCTTGATCTCACGCTTTTCGCGCATCGTCCGGTCGCCTGGCATTGCCTCCAGTTCCAGCATTCGATGCACTTGCCGCGACAGCTGGATCTCTTGGTCTGGCGTTAGCAGTGGATACCGAGCGATTTCGTTGAGATAGTCCCTGAAATGGTCGGATGTCATGGGATGTGTCTCCAAGCTTTGCGGTTGACGATACGGGATACCGTATTGGGCATGATGCCATAGATCCGGGCGATTTCCTTTTGCATCATCCCATCTGCTGCCATCTGTCGCAGTCGGGTCACGTCTTCTTCGGTCAGCACTGAGGCTGCATTGCGTGATCCATTGGCGGCAGGTCCGGACTTCTTGGAGCCAAGTGGCGGCCCTGGCTTGGGGATCAGATAGGCCTCAAGCGTGCGGAAGCCGCCGTCACAGTCGAAGCACCGCAGCCAGCGATGCGTACCGTCTGCGCGATGGGTCACATGGGTAACTCTGGCCTTGCCGTTGCACCAGCGGCACCTCATGACGCCTCAAAGGCGGCTTCGGCAATGGTGGGAAACTGTTTGGCGAAGATCGCCCGGCAGCCTTCAGTGATCAGCCGGTGCTCCAGCTGGGTTGAAGCGTCGGTTCTGACGTGGATGTAGTGGATCCAGCTGCGCAGGGTGCCGTGCATGTACAGCGTCGTGGGCGTGCAGAGCGGCAGGATCCGGCGTGCCGTCTCCTTGGCCACACCCTGCAGCAGCATGTTCTGATACGTCAGGAAGGCCGCGGCGATCACACCACCGGCATCCATCTGCAAAACATCGACCACCTCAGTATCCAAGTCATCGATGCTGTTCTGCCGGTTGGCGGTGTCCTGGCGGCGAAGTGCCGGAATCTCGGCCCGCATGGTCTCGGCGTACCTAGTGCTGAACTCTTGGAAGCTGAACGACCGGTGCCGAAGGATCTGCGCCGCAATGTCGCGCTCGGTGTCAATCTTGATGCACAGGCTGGCCATCTCAAACGGTGACCAGTGCCGGTGTCTGATCAGGTACTGCAGCAGCTTTGGCGCTGTCGCGGTGTTGTCGGCGTTGGCGGGGTTGCTCACCCTGGCCATCTTGACAATCAGCTGCTCAGCGTTCGGCGTGCAGTGGATGAAGGTGGTGGTCATGCCTTTTGTTTCTGTTCAAGGGATTCGGCCATCCTCGCGGCAGACCGCAGGATCTCGGACAGTGGAGCAACACTGGCGCGTTCATCAGCAGCAAACCGCAGCGCATACCGCACGCCTTGGCTGATGTTGCCGTTGCCAAGCCTCAAGGCAGTCGCTCGATCGCGCGCAGACAGGCGCACGCCAGCGACGCAGGAGCTGAAGTCAGCCATTGTGAACCTCCGACTTAGGCACCGGCAGCGCCCAGTGGGGGAGCCAGGCCAATCGCCAACGCTCACACAGGCCGATCAGTTTGCCCTCGTTTTGCATTTGCTTGAGGTCTTGCAGGTCGGCTTTGTTCTCCAGATTCCAAGCCGGAGCCGTAAAGGTGTCGCCTTGGTCGTAGACCCAGCACCTCCCCTCCGCATCGCAATCCTCCGGCCCCGGCAACCGCTCACTCACCGGCACCGGCTCGATGGCAGGGCGGCCCCAACGGGAGAGCACGGTGCGGGCGTACTCAACTAACGAGAGCGTGTCGTCTTCGTCTCGCATGGCATCGGCAGCCTTTTGCAATTCATCATCCGTCGGCCCATGCCCCTGCGGCTCGGGCTGGGCCAGGGCGGCGGCAGTGGCACCCATGGCATCCATGAGCCCTCGAACAAGCTCATTAGAGTGAACCACATGCAGCAGTCCCGCATCTAACACCGCCTGAGCGGCGGGAGAAAGGGTGCGGTCAGTCATCGTCGGGAGTCTCTTCACTTGTTGGTTCAGGTAGTACAGAAAAGTAACCTCTTGCTTCTAAAAGCATGTAAGCAAAAAGTTCGGCCTTGGAAAAGGTGTCCAGACCAGCATTTACCGCAAAGGCTTTCTGCTGAATCTCTTGTTCGACTTCCCGCAAGAAATGAACATAACAGTAGGTGTTATCTACTTTGACCACCTTAGGTGGTTTTTCTGTAAGGAGCTCAGTCATTGGCACCCCCAGCGGGCGAGGACGGCGCGGGCGAAACAGTGCTGCTGCGTCGGCCACGGCCCTTGATCTTGTCCAGCCGCCCAACTCCAGAGATCACGCAGCTCCTCATCCGTCGGCCCCTGCGGCTCGGGCTGGGCCAGGGCGGCGCGGGCTTCAGTCGCCAGCGCATGAGTTTCGCGGCGATCATCCATCAGGAGCTGGCGGTAATGATCCAGCTCGTCAGCCATTCGGGCGCACAGCACACGAAAGTCAGTCATTAGCTTGCTCCGATTTGTAAGGTCCAGTGAGTTGGCCGTGTTCGTCAGTGAAACCAGCTTCAAAAAGAAACTGCCTGGCAGCGTCCTTGTCGCCAGCCAAAGCGCGAGTTAGGAGGCACGGAGCGGTAAGCTCGGCGGCCATGTCTTCTAGGGTTGAGCACCGAACACCTACAAGGGTGGTGTCATCGCTGTAACTGTCCCAGGCAACAGCTAAGTGAATTAGCACATTGGCGATACCTTCGCGGACGCTTTCGCCTTCCTCAAACTCTTCAATCAAGCGCTGAGCGCGTTGGGTTAGGTGGTTAGTCATTGGCCCTTACCCTCCAGATCGGCGGCGATGGCGAGGAATTGTTGCCTGTGCCGAATGACCGCATCAAGTCGTCCTTCGTGGTACAAAGTGCGCTCGTCTGCCGTGCGGGGCCTGCCAAGCTCCGGCACCACTTGATCCGCAGCAGCGCGAAGGGCGGCGGCGAGCTTGTCACCGTAGTCAACAAACACGCCAGCTTCGTCTTCATTGAAGGCTTCCCAGATGGCCTGCGCGGCGGGGGAGAGGTCAGTCATCGAGCTGCTCCGCCTTGATGCCGTGCCTGAGAATCCACTCTGTTATCTCACCTATCTCGTCAGTAGCAACCAGCCGCTCTACTTGAACTCGAACAAGTTGATCGGGTTCAACAAGCAAGCGAACTCCTGTAACGGCTTTGTGCGAAATGCCCAAAGCATCAAGCAGCCCTCGTACTTCTTGGCTGTGGCCTGAAACGTAAGTCATTCAGGTAGCGCCTCCAGTGCGCGGCGGATGGTGTCACATACGAGGTTGCCGCCGTGAGACATTCGGAATACGGCTGCAATCCCATCCAACTGCTCAAGCGCCTGCTCCTTCAAACTCGGCGGATTGGGGCGGCGGGCGGTGCGGAGTGCCTTGATGTACGGTTCCGGCGTTTCATTCGCTAACCACTCACAGCACTCCTCCAGTTCCTGATCGGCGCCAGCGGAATAGGCGTGATTGATCAGCCAAACCTCTCGGGTGACACCTGAATCTCGAATGCCATGTGGAGCTGAGTTGCGCAGTGACGCCACCAGCCCAGGCGGTGGGGTAAGTGGGTTGGTCATCGCTCGGCCTCCTTCTCAAGCAAGACAGGTATCTGAACGCGGGCGTGCGTATCGCGCAACCACGCCGCCACTTCACGGATCGCGGCGCGGGCTTCCATGGAGCCAGTGCCGAGCGACTCCTCGTACTCGGTGTTGATGGCCTGCTGCACCCGCTCCACCAGCGAACTCCTAATTTGGCTTGGATTAGGAGTTGGCTTGGAGTTGGGCGCCAGTAGGTCTCTGACGTGCTGCGCTTGCTCTGGTGTCAGTTGCAGCGGCTCGCTGATTTCTTGGACCCTTGAAGCTGGGCGTCGAGTGCCTTCCAGCTTTTCAATCCGCTGCAGGTGCTGATCGCTCCAGCGTTTCACCTTGTCCACGTCTTCGCCCCATTCCAGCGTGGCCAAACGCATGGTCTCGTACTTAGCTTCCAGCGCTTTCACTCTGTCTACAATGTTGAAAGTACAAGCTTTGTTGCAATCAGCTTCATCTTTTAGCCCAGCCTCAAGCTGTTCAACCCTGGCGCGGAGTTCGAGGAGGCAGGCACGAGTGTCAGAAGCAAATGCCCCTACGTCAGCCCACTGCTCAGATGTCGCTTTGTACTCAGCCATTCCAATGCCTCATAACGCCAGCACAAATAAACATGTTGGTCACCAAGTAAGAGAGAAAGATCAAAAAGCGGATAAGTGCAACGCGATCAGCGATGCGATCGTTGCTGTGCGCCTTGGCACCTAAGGCCAGGGCCAGTAGATGCCAGAGCCGCATCAGCTGATCTGGCTGACAAGAAGTCGATCTAAATACCACTGCGCTTTGAGCAGTGATTCAGCGCCGCCTTTGCGCTGCTCGCGCCAGATGTACTTCAGCGCGTTGCCTTTGCAGTAACCGGCGAACTCTTCAGGCGTAAGCGCTGCTTGTATGGCATCGATGCACTCAATCTCTCCCTGCGTGTAATGGGCAGGATGGTTCACTGGGTCGTTCATGGTTGTCAAGGATGTATTGAGCGAAAGCCGCATGGGTCATCACGGCATGGGTGCCGGGAGGGCGCCCGTAAGACGCCTCCCACCACTGCTTGAAAGTGGCTTCAAGATCCATCAGAACGGCTCCTCGGTAGCGGCGGCACCACGTGGCAGGAACTCAAACCGCTGCACGCTCAAGATGTGCTTGCTGCGCTTGGCGCCGGTTTCCTTGTCCTGCCACTCCTGGCGGCGGATGCTGCCCGTCACCATGATCGAGTCGCCTTTACTGCACTTGTCGGTGATCACCTCAGCCGACTTGCCCCATGCCTCGATGTCGATGGCATTGTTGATCCAGTTGCCTTGCTTGTCCTTGCCTTCCTGGATGCCGCCTGCAAAATTGCAGACCATGGTGCCGCTATCGAAGGCGCGGAGCTGCGGATCAGTGATGATGCGAACGATGCCGGATGCGTAAAGGCTCATGTCAGTGGTGTGATGTTGTTGGCCTCTTCAAAGGCCAGGACTTGTGAAAGCGGATACCGGATGCGTGGTGTCCGAGATGGGAACCCGACGCGAGGCATCGTGTAATACGCAGGGCCAATGCCGCGGGCGCGTTGGTTTTTGATTGATGAAGGCTTCATTCCCCAACGCTTAGCCAGTTCATCATTGGTCAGATACGGCTCAGTCGTCAAAGGGATCAGCCTCCGCGACTGGTGCTGTCAGCTTGTCTTCACGCTCGCAGGCAAGCGCTAGCAGTTGCTGGTACTGCTCATCGCTCAGATCATCCTTACGAGCCTCCATCCGTGCTGTGACCTCCTCCAGTTTGGTCAGACTGTCAGCCTTGGCAATGGCAGCCTTGCCAGCGGCAAATACCTTGGCATCGCCTGCCTTGGCGGGCAGTGCCGGTGCATGTGCTGCAGTAGTGGTCACAGCAACATGCTCAACGGATTGATCCATCTCGTCGGTGCTGTAGACGCCTGAGAGGTCAGCAGGGAACGCCTTCCGCAACGCGAGGGCCTCGCTGCACTTGGCGATCATTGCGGCGGGCATCTTGGACCACAGGCCCTGTCCGGCGTTGTAGTCGGCAAACCGCGCCACACCAACGAATGGATGGCTGGCACCCTTGCGGTGAATGATCGTCTTGGCCGCGGCAGGTGGCTTGCTACCAAGCCACACGTCAGCCCATTGGCCGTCTTCACCGCACCAGTACGTCTCGGATCCGTCAAGCTGGCCGGTGCGCTCGGCGATGCTGCGAAGGCCGTCGATGCCGGCCTGGATGGTCATCTTGCCGCCACGTTTGATGGCATAGATCTGCTTCGAGAACGGATCCAAGCCCGTCCGATGGCAGGCATAGGCGAACAGGCGCAGCTCGTCAACACTGCATCCTGGCGCAATGGTGGTGCTGATCAGTTGGGTCTGCTCTGGTGTCCAGAGCGCAAGGCTAGAAGTCATCGGAGGTCATGGTTGGGGTGGCACTGAGCGCCCATGTAGGCAGCCGCAGTGTTTCGCAGGTGGTGCTGTAGCCAGGCCATTCATCAATGGCGCGGCAGTCGGCGATGGTTTGCAGGTTCTGGCGCCGTAGCGTCTCACCTGCTTTCATCGCCTCTGCATCCAGCTCATAGACCGCGACGCAGAACGGATAGGTCTTCTCCACTGCGATGAAGAGGAAGCGTTCGGCAAAGGTGCCCGCCAGATAGTGGCTGGCCTGAACATGGTAGCGGAAGGATGCGACGGATCGCGCAAAGGCTGCCGGACTGGCGTCCGTGGTGGTCTTGAGGTCAACCACCGTCGAGCGATCAAGCCAGTCCGGGCGGCACTTGCACCGCAAGCCGGACTGCGCATCATCAAACCAGAAACTCTGCTCAGCATTGCCGCTGGACAACAGGGCCGCGGCGTAGGGATGCTGCCGTACAGCACCAGCCATGGCCATCGCCTGCTCCATGTCGGAGGCGGTCACGGCTTCGATGCCGCTGGCCTCCATCTCGGCGGCCATTTCTTTTCCGGCCTTGGTGTTGCGCGGCAGGCAGATGCCGTAGCGATTGGCCAGCTCGTCAGGTTCCAGCACGGCGCAATGCACCAGGCTGCCCAGTTTCATCGCTGCGGTCTGCACCGACGGCGGACGACTTGGGTTGAGGAACCGGCTCCAGTAGTGGTACGGGCTGGCGGCGACGGCGTGCAGGTGGCTGGCGCTGATGGCCGGATCGGCGTGGTAGTCGGCGTTAGAGGTCATGCCGCCACACCATCACGCAGGTGGCGATGCAGCTTGCTGGCGGTGCCGTAGGTGGCGACCATCTCCGGGAACGCCGCAAGGATGCGACGCTTGTTGCCAGGATCAGCCTTCAGTCCGGCCATGCCGAGCTGTTGGAAGAATCCACCGCCGTATTGAACAGCAGTCTCAAAGGTCCAGTAAATGTCGGAGTCGTTCATTTCAGGGAATCACAGGCGGCTTTGATGCCAGCGTTGCAGTCAGCGTGCGTCATGTCGTCGAGGGCGCTAGTGAGGCACCAGAAGCCAGCAATCGACAGCGCGGCGAGCATCACGGCATTTTTGAGGAGGCGTTTCATGGCTCTAGAGGTGGGATGAATGCCGGATTGGGTGCGGCTCCGGCAGGCCGCGTGGAATCAAGCGGCGGCCTTGGCGCGTGTCACAGCTCGGTTGCCGAGGTACATGATTGCCTCGTTGAGAGTGCAGCGGCGGCCACAAATAACGAACATGCCTTCAGGCGTAACAGTTAACCCGTCGTGCCAGACGGTGGTGCCGGTTTCAAGGGCTTGGGCCTTGAGTTGAGAAGGTGAAGCGGTCATGGCTCTCGGTTTGGGTGGAAGCTCTCGCCTCCTGTCCCCAAATCGTACCACCCTATGCCGCCATGGTCAACCGTTGAACACGGCTGCGGCTAATGCCCATATGCTCAGCAATCCGGCGCTGGCTCCAGCCGCTGCGGCGCAGGCGCAAGGCGCGTTCCTTGGTGGTCTCGGTCGCCCAAAGCAGCACCACCAGGGGCAGCAGCAGCAGGGCAACGATCAAGGCGATGGTTGTGGTGGTCATGGTTCTCAGGTTGGGGTGAATGGTGCCGGATGGGCTCCGGCGGGCCGCGTGAGGGTCAAGCCCAGCTGAAAGGCTTAGCCCCTTGGTTCTTGAGTTGAACCCAGAGTTGGCGAGCGGTTTTGCGGCAATAATTCCATTGAGCGGTCATCTTGCGATGTTGCCGACCATTGATCAGCGTGACAGTCCAGCGGGTGACAACGATGAGGTCGTGAGTGGTATCTGTGTGCTCTGCAAAACTGAACACCTGCGGATCATCGCTGAGGCAGTGCTCGTTTGTGGCGTAGGTCATGATTCTCGGGTTGGGGTGCCGGGTCGTCCGGCTTGATCAAACAATACCACCATCGGCAACCATGGTCAACTGTTGAGAGCGGCCTCCGATACGGTTTCAGATGCGGCCACCGCGACCGCAGCACCGCGTCCATCCTTACGGGCAGGACCGACCGCTGAGCAATAAAAAAGCCCGCCGAAGCGGGCCAGTGCATCACCGTTCCAGGTCGTGCTCCAGGTCGCTGCAGGCATCCAGCAGATCAGAGAGTGGCCCCGAGCTGCACAGCTCGTCCCACTGCTCTTCAGAGCAGAAATCCCGCAGCGCTTGGAATGCCGTGACCACTTGCTCAGCAGTGTTGAGCGTCGTGGCCAGTTCCTGCAACTGGGTTGCGAGTGTATTCATCTGTCTAGGTGCGGTGGATCGCCGCCATCGCTGGCGACTTGGAAACAATACCACCACCAGCAACCATGGTCAACCCCTGCGCATCCTCCACGCTCCTGGCGACACCAGCAATGCCCCCAGCGGCCTGCACGGACTCCAGCCACTGCCGCTGCTCAGGCCTGAGCCTGCCGGTTGCGGTCTTGACCTCTATAGAGGTGAACACCGCCACCTGCTGCCCAACCATGTCCGGTGTGATCGTGCGCGTCGTCCAGCCGATCAGATCAGCGCTGCCCTTGCACAGGCCGAAGCTCACCGGGCGGCCATTGGCGTCACGCAGCGTGCCGGTGTTGTTGCGGTACAGGCGCACCGGGCCGCGGCTAAGGGCAAGGCGGATGTGCTGCTGGATTTGCTGCTCTGACACGCTCTAGATCAAGCACACGCGCCAATGGTATGGCGGCCACCTGAGGAACCACCGCATTGCCGAGCGCCTTCAAACGGTCCACCCGACCGGAAAGCCCATCATCTCCTCGACGAAGGACGGGTTGAGATAAATACCCCCCCCAGTCGGGACAAAGCGATCCGGCAGCAGGTCTCCACGCTGGCTCCTGCCTTTGCAATCCCGAGCCACTGGAGTGGGCAACATCCGCGCCATCACCGTTTCCAAGTTGGGCTGAAGCTCTGGCCGATCCTGCTGAGTGCGCAGATCCACGGTCATTGCACTGTTGGCCCTGGGGGTAGGCAACGCACCACCACCGATCACGCCGATGACAGGCACCCACATCTGCAGCCCGAATACATGCCCACTCAGCATCAAACCCTGCCTCGGCCAGCGTCCCGAGTACAACATCCATTCCGTTAGAAGTGATCGCTGCGACGTTCTCCAGGACGACGTAGCGCGGTCCCACCACGCGAACGACTCGCATGAGTTCGTAGAACAGGCCAGAGCGGGTGCCTTCTTTGATGCCGGCCTGCTTCCCTGCCGTGCTGATGTCTTGGCAAGGGAACCCTCCGCAAACAACGTCAGCTGAACCCGGCTCTGGGTTGAAGGTAGTGATGTCGTCGTAGATGGGGACATCGGACCAGTGCTTGCGGAGGATGGACTGACAGAAGGGTTCACGCTCAACGAAGGCAACGGTCTGGTAGCCGCCAACCAAGCGCTCGGCTGCGTAGGAGAACCCGCCGATGCCGCTGAAGGTGTCAAGGAGACGGAGCGTCACAGCCCATGCCTCTTGGCCAGTCTGGCCTGATAGACCCTCTCGGCCCATCCTCGCTTGTATCCCCGTTGCTGCGCTAGCTGGCGGAGGTCGTCGAGGGATTGAGCGGTGCCTTGCTCGCGCTTGCGCTCACGGGCAGCAAGCTCCACCAACTCACCCTCCACCTGCTGCAGCTCCCGCACCTCCGGCGCAAACTGATGGCCACATTCCAAGCACTGCCGCACCTGGCTGGCCATGGCGGCGAAGCACTGCGGGCACACCTTCACCGATGGCGCCTTGTCGCGGTCGCGCTTTGCGATCCCCTCCAGCGTCCACTCCCGTGGCTCTAGGTGGTGGCCGAGGCGTAGCGTGTTGCCCACGTGGTCGAGGATGACTGCCGCCTTGCCGGGTGATGGCCTGAGGCATCTACCGATCATCTGCAGGTGCAGGCTCACGCTCTGGGTTGGTCGCAGCAGGATGCAGCCCCCGACCGAGGGAACGTCAACGCCTTCACCAATCAGGGCGCAGGAGGTGAGCACGCGTATCCGACCAGTACCCAGCGCCTGCAGCAGGTCGCGGCGTGTGGCGCCATCCATGCTGCCGTCAATGCTGGCGGCTGGGATGCCGGCGCCCATGAACAGCTGAGCCACGGCCTCGGCGTGGGCCACTGAGCAGCAGAAGGCGATTGCCGTCTGACCGCTTAGGTGTTTGCGGTAGTGGCTCAGGCAGTCGCCCATGATCGTGCCTACGCGTTGCTCGGCCTCACGGGTGTCAAAATCACCCATCCGCTTCCGTATGCCGCTGGCATCGAACCCAGGCGGCGCTAGCACCCTCGCAGGCGCGAGGTAGCCGTTGTCGGTGAGCCATGCGGCGCTTGGTCCTTCAACCATCGCCTGATACCACTCGCCAAGTCCACGGCTATCTCCACGACATGGGGTCGCAGTAACCCCCAGCAGGTGCGCGGATCGGAAGTGCTCGATCACCTGCACCCACGTGCCTGCATTGCTGTGGTGCGCCTCATCGACGACCAGCAACTGAAAGAAGTCCCGAGGCAGCTTGTGCAGCCTGCGGGCCAGGGTCTGCACGCTGGCCACCTGCACCGCATGGCTCAGGTCCATGCCGCGGCCTCCACGGATGCAGCCATGGGTGACGCCCATGCCAGTGAGGCTGCAGCTGGCCTGATCCAGCAGCTCTTGCCGGTGGACCAGGATGCACGTGCGGTTGCCTTTGCGGGCAGCGGATTGGGCGATGTGGGTGAATATCCGGGTTTTTCCGCCACCGGTGCTTAAGACAGCCAAAACAGACTTATGGCCTAACTGGTAAGAGAGGCGGATCTGATCCACCATGTCCTGTTGGTAAGGGCGCAGGCTAAGCATTGGCTTTATTCCATTTGCGTGTAGGAGTTGCGGCAATCCGATCCATAGACCAACCTGCGCGTCTGCGCCCATAAAACCGCTGAACGCTAATGCCAAACTCTTGCGCCCATTCTTTTGGGTACATAGACCGTCCCTGCCATTCAATCGGCGCAGCGTCAGGAGCAAGGTGCTCACGCAAGTGATGGTCTTGTGTCATAACTTGCAGGTTTGATGGATTGTTGTTGTGTTTATCACCGTCAATGTGATGCACAATTTCGCCTGGCATTAGTGCCCTACCGAGCATTTGCTCAGCAACAACTCGATGCTCATGGCGACCATGCCGCTTGCGGTATGTGCTGGGCTTGACTGAATCAAGCCGAGCAATCTGAGCGGCGCGGTTGTTTGCGCGCCTCTCCTGTTCTGGTGTGACATAGTACGGGTCGCCATAGCGACGCATGCGTTGAGCGTGCATTCCGCACATGCCGTGGCAGTCGCAAGGTTTGTCGCAGCCTTCAATTTTGCAAACGGTAGGCATAGCCCGACAAGCGGTGGTAAGCAAATCATACCATTTGCCACCACCGGTCGGCAGCACCGCCAGCACCGCACGCTTGCCGAGCTGGTACTGCAGGCGGATGTCGGTGGTCAGATGTTGCTGGTAGGGGCGAAGGTTCACAGCAGGTCTCCGGCGTCATCCAGCAACGAGGCTTGATCGGGGATACGCGTGTCCTCCACGGCGATCTCCATGTTCTTGATCGCCTGCTTGTAGTAGGACTCCTTCAACTCAATGCCGATGCCGCGCCTGCCGGCTTGCACCGCGCCATAAACCTCGCTGCCGACGCCCATAAATGGGGTCAACACCGTCTCGCCAGGATTGGAACGCAGGCAAATTGCCCGATCAATCACGTCCAGCTGAAGCGGATGCACGTGCTTCTCGTCATCTTGATCCTTTGAATCACGAAATGGCAGCACGCGGCCCATATTGATGTCATCCCAGATTGAAGACGCATAGCGACGCCAAATCCAATGGCTGAATCTATTCTCGGTCTGCTTGCCTTTCCAGTTGCGGTACTGTTGCAGCTCCGCCGGAATCAGACATTCACCGGCGTAATGATCAAGTCCTGTCGGATTTGCGATCGGGATCTTATTGGTTCCACTACGGCGGAACATCAGCAAATAGTCAGCAGATGCAACACCTGCGTAGGCTGCATCATCGACGATGGTCTTGTGTGCCAAATTCTTAACCATGGTTCGATTGCGCACCCATAGTGGCTCTTTCCAAATCGTGTGTCGTGCCACGTAATGCCAGCCGCATTGTTCATGCAATGCAATGATCTTGCCAGGCAAGTCCATCAGCGAGTCTTGCCCGCTGTTGCCGCTTGGGATGTCAGTGCAATGCACGGCAGTCAGCCGACCTGGCAGGGTCAACCGATGCAGGTCGCAAACCACATAGCTGTAGTGATCCATGAACTGGTCGTAGTCTCGGCAGTTGCTGATGTCACGCTCGTTTGAGCTGTACACATACAACCCGGCAAAAGGCGGCGAGTAAATCGAGAAATGAATGGACTCGGAGGGCAGTCCTTGCATCACCTCAATGCAGTCGCCGTTGTAGATCGCGTAACGGTCGGTGATCACAGCCATGATGGAACCTCGATAGGTGCGGTGTTGTATTCTTTGCGCTGGATTTCCAGCGAATGATTCATTTCGGAAACCAGATTGCTGAACATTTGCTCAGCCTGTAACCGTTTGCGATGCAGATTCTCCATGATCCGCCGCTCGCCTTCCGTGAGCACAATGTCAACAGTCACTGGACGATCTTGGCCGAACCGCCAACAGCGCCTGACGGATTGGTAGTACTGCTCGAAGCTATGGGACGGAAAGTAGGTCACATGATTGCAGATTTGAAAGTTCAAGCCCCACGCGCCGATTTTGGGTTTGGTGATCAGCACTCTGGATTGTCCTTCGGCGAAATCAATCAATCGACGCTCTTTGATGTCGTCTTTGTCCTTGCCTGACACCTGAATCGAATCAGGAATCAACCTCTCAAGCATGTCGCCTTCCTCGTTGAGGTGACACCACACCAAAGCACTCTGCCCAGTGTTTGCAACCATGCTGGCAACCTGCTCGCATCGCTCAGCGACCGTCCGCTTTTTCTCGGCACGTTGTTCGCGTAGGTCAGTCGCTGGCATTGCAAACAACATTCCATCGGCAATGGTTTGAGTTTCGATCAGGTGATCATTCTCATGCAATGCAGGCAGGATGAACCGGCCATCATCAAAACCAAGATCTGACGGCTTGCGGCAAGCCCTGGCCCAACTTGTCACCCATCGCCAGAACGGCATCTCGGCGTGACCCTTGAAGCGCCACTTTGGCGCCTCGCCATACATGCGGCGACTGGTCAAGTTGTTCTGATCATTCTTGAAGAAGCGAGCGAGCATGTCCATATGGCCCATGTAGCCGAGAGCTTCGCTGCTGGTGCCAAGCTCAATAAAGTCATTCGGCGCAGCTGTTGCTGTTGCCAACAACCGATAGGGCACCTTGCGCATGAAGTCGGTGATCTCGTTGCGGCGAGCGCCATCAAATGACTTGAGGATGCTCGACTCATCGCACACGACACCAGCAAAGTCAGCAGACCTGAAGTGCTCCAGCCGCTCGTAATTGGTGATGACGATCCGTCCCGGCACGCTGCCATCGCTGGAGCGGTGACACTCAATGCCGAACTTCTCACCCTCGCGGATGGTCTGCGCAGCAACTGCCAGTGGCGTCAGGATCAGAACCGGCTTGCCCGTGTACTGCGCCACGTTTTCAGCCCATGTGAGCTGCATGGCGGTCTTGCCAAGTCCGCAGTCAGCAAAGATGGCTGCGCGGCCCTTGCGGACCGCCCACTCAACGAGTGACTGCTGGAAATCAAACAACTGCGGCGGCATGAACACAGGCTCAAAGCCGTGCGCCGCTCCCTCGTGCGTCTTCTGATCTAGGAAGTCTTGGTAGGTCATGGCCAGTGTCAGGCCTTGCCACCGTAGACTAACCGTATACGCTTGTCAAGCCAGCCCGCCAGCCAATGCCACTAGCTCGACCAATCCCGTTGCGCCTTGCGCCTAACCAGCTGAAGTGGCTGGACTCCTGGCGTGGTGACACCATCTCCCGCAGTGCTGCCATCCGGCTGCTGCTCGATCAGTCGATCCGCTTCCATCGTGATGGCGTGTTACCAGCCACGGCGACACGTGAGCAGGCATGAAAGAGATCGACTTCGACGAGGCGCGGCGGTTCATCGCCGTGCTCGGGAAACCTGC
>Ga0209770_10000193_pt1 | contig 36585 bp, 29 predicted proteins | sample LauGreSu1BDMLBDD_2_FD_187572 | JGI IMG/M metagenome (GOLD analysis project Ga0209770, IMG submission 187572) | Freshwater lake microbial communities from Lake Michigan, USA - Su13.BD.MLB.DD (SPAdes) (version 2) | ecosystem: Environmental > Aquatic > Freshwater > Lake | place: Lake Michigan, USA... | reverse complement strand
CGTCGCCGCTGGCCGACACCGCCAAGTACGAAATCGACTTCCGGCTGGCGCAGAAGGAGCCGCAGTTTGCCAAGGCCCTGATGCTGGCCGCCGACGTGCGCCTCGACGCGGTGGCGCGCGACGGCCTGGTGGTGGCGGGCCAGCCGCTCGCGGTGGACCTGCTGGCCGCCAACCGCGGCAAGTCCGCCGTTGACCTCGCCGTCGTCGCCAACGGGTTCGGCGCGGCGGTGGCCTGCGAGGCCGCGGCGCTGGCGCCGGGCGCGTCGCGCAACTGCAACCAGGCCGTGACGGTGCCCGCCGACGCGCGGCTGACGGCGGCGCACTTCCACACCGGCACCGAGGGCGCGCGCTACGTGTTCGACGCCGACGTGCCGTTCGGACTGCCGTTCCGGCCCACGCCCTACACGGCGACCTTCACCCTCACGGTGGACAGCACGCCGTTCAGCATCACCCTGCCGATCCAGGCGCGCACGGACGCTGACATCTTCGCCGGCGAGAAGCGGCAGGAAATTCACGTGGTGCCGGCGTTCGCGGTGGCGACGACCCCCGACACGGTGATTGTGCCGCTCAAATCGGCGACGCCCGTTACCAGGGACGTGCGCGTCACGGTGACGAATCACTCGAAGGGCGCGGCCAACGCCGACGTCACGCTGGATGTCCCGCAGGGCTGGCGCGCGACGCCGGCCACGCAGCCGGTGACGTTCACGCGTGAGGATGAATCGGCGACCGTTCGCTTTACCCTGCAGCCGGCGGCCGCGACCGTGCTGGCGGCCGCGGCCTTGAAGCCGGGCGGCAACCAGTTCAAGGTCAGCGCGGTCGTCAAGAGCGGCACGGGGACGTTCACGCAGGGCTACCAGGTGGTGGAGTACCCGCACACGACCCGGCGTCACGTGCTCGTCGCGCCGCAGGTGGCGGTGAAGGCGCTCGACGTCAACGTGAAGCCGAACCTGAGCCTGGGCTACGTGATGGGCGTGGGCGACGAAGTGCCGGCGGCCCTGATCCAATTGGGCGTCAAGCTGACGCTGATCGATCCCGAAGAACTGGCGTGGGGCGACCTGAGCCGCTACGACGTGATCATGACCGGCGTGCGCGCCTACGAGCGCCGCGTGGACTTGCGCGCGAACAACCAGCGCCTGCTCGATTACGCCAAGGCCGGCGGCACGGTGATCGTCCAGTACAACAAGTTCGAGTTCAACGACGCGCAATACGGACCGTTTCCCGCGAAGGTGGGCCGCGAGCGCGTGACCGACGAGAATGCCGAGATGAAGCTGTTGCAGCCGCAACATCCCGTGTTCAACACGCCCAACGCCATTGGCCGCGCCGACTGGGCGGGCTGGGTGCAGGAACGCGGGCTGTACTTCCTGGACGAAGCGGGCCGCGATCCGCAGTACCAGGATCTGATCGAGTTCACCGAGCCGTTCCCCTACAACAAGGGCGTCAAACGCGGCGCGCTGGTCGAAGCCAAGGTCGGCCAGGGCCGCTGGCTCTACGTCGGCATCGGCCTGTGGCGCCAGCTGCCGGCGGGCACGGATGGTGCATTCCGCCTGATGGCGAACTTGATTAGCCTGCCCTGATTGAACAGGAGTTCAGGAGATAAAGACGAGGATTCTCTTTATTTCCTGGGCTCCTGTTAAACCCTCCGGGGGCCGGAGGGTTCTAAAGCCTTGTCCTCCCTGTTCGCAGGACGGCGCTCCCGGTGACGTTTTCGTAATTCGTGTCACTATTTCGTGTCGATGCACACCGGAAAATAATGGCAGAGCCTGAGTGGACCGAGATAACCTAGGCACCGATGCTTGAGCACATCCTGCGGCGCATGGGGTTTGGCGCAAGTCCCGCCGAACTGGCAGCCTGGTCGTCGGTCCCGATCGACACCGTCATCGACCGGCTGCTCAATTACGAGTCGATGACGACCGACCACGACTCGAAGATCGGGCAGCCCGATTACGTGGGCATCACGACCTCCTCCGGCAATCCCTTCTCGCCCAACACGCTGATCAACGACGCGCGGCAGCGCTGGCTGTTCCGCATGATCCACTCGCAGCGCCCCCTCGAGGAGAAGATGGCGCTCTTCTGGCACAACCACTTCGCCACCGCGTATTCCAAGCTGGCCGGCGCCGTCGGCCAGGAGCGCGCGACGCGCCTGATGGACAACGATCCGTCGAGCCTTCCGGGCAGTCCAGCCGGGCAGATTCAAGTCCTGCGGCAGTACGCCACCGGCAGTTTCCCGGGAATGCTGCTGGAAATGTCGAAACACCCGGCGATGATCTATTGGCTCGACAGCCAGCTGAACACCCGGACCCGGCCCCAGGAAAACTTCGGCCGGGAGATCATGGAATTGTTCAGCCTTGGCATCGGCAACTACACCGAGCAGGACGTGTATGCCGCCGCGCGCGTGTTCACCGGTTTCAACTGGCAGCTGTTGGGTGACCGCGCCAGCACCACCGACAGCTACTACACGTTCCAGTACCGGGCTGCCGACCACGACACCAACGCCAAGACTTTCACCTTTGCGATCTATCCGGACGGCGGCAAGACGATACCGGCCCGCGCTGCGGCGGCTGGCGAACAGGACGCGCTGGACTTGATTCTGGCCCTGGCGCGGCACCCGGCGACCGCGCAACGGCTGGCCGGCCGGCTCTACAAGTTCTTCGTCAACGAGACCTCGGATCCGGATCAGGCCCTGGTCAACGCCATGGCGAACTCGTACCTGGGCAACAACTACAACATCAAGGCCGTGTTGCGCACGTTGTTCCAGTCGTCGCAGTTCCGCAGCAGCGCCAATTTCCACCAGCGGTACTCGTGGCCGGTCGAGTATGTGGTGAAGGCGATCAAGGAAACCGGCTGGACGGGCTACTCGGTCAACGGCGCGATGACACCGCTCACCAACATGGGCCAGCAGTTGTACGAACCGCCCGACGTGAACGGCTGGGCCACCGGGCCCGAGTGGATTTCCACCTCGTCCATGCTGGCGCGCATGAATTTCTCGGCTGCGCTCGCCCAGAACCAGCGCTTCAACCTGGCCCGCGACGCGCAGCCCTACCGCCAGTCGCCGGAGCGCGTGCTCGACTACATGCTCGCCCGCTTCCCGACCATGGGGTTTGCCACGGCCAGCAAGACCGCAATGACCGACTACCTTCGCTCAACCGCATGGACCGGCACCGACACGCAGCTGCAGCAGCGGATTCCCGGCCTGGCGCGCCTGATCGTCGGGTCGGGCGAATACCAATTCAACTAGCGGAGCGGATGAGCCATGTCATTTTCACGACGACAGTTCGTCAAGGGCGGCGTCACCGCGTTCACCTTTGGCTTCGCGGCCCCGCAGGCCATTTGCGACATTGCCTTTGCGCAGGGGTCGGCGGCGCGCAACATCGTGGTGGTCTACCTGAGCGGCGGCAACGACTCGCTGAGCACCGTCATTCCCTATCGCGACCCGAACTACACAACGCGGCGGCCGACCATTGCCGTCCCCGCCGCCAACGTGCTGCAGATCGGCACCGACAGCTCGGGCGTTGAGCTGGGCCTTCATCCGCGGCTGACCGGCCTCAAGTCGATCTTCGACGCCGGCCGCCTCGCCGTCATCCAGCGCACCGGCTACGCCAACCAGAGCCGTTCGCACTTCACCGGCTTCGATATCTGGGGCACTGCGAGTGTGACCAACACGTCGGGCACCGGCTGGCTGGGCCGCTACCTCGACTCGCAACGCATGCCCGTCGATCCCCTCGTGGCCTGGAACACGCAGCGCGAGACCCCCCGCCCGTTGATGGCCCGGCTCGTCGGCGTGCCCGCCATCACCAGCCCGGCGACCTACGCGTTCTCGGGCGCCAACACGGGCACCGAAGGCACCTACGAACGAACCGCGCAAACCCGCATCTCGTCGCACGTCCCGGTGGACCGCCCGCACCTCGCGTTCGTGAACTCGACCACGCAGGCGGCGCTGGGAACGTTGGATCGGGTCGCGACCGTGGCCGCCTACCGGCCGGCCAATACCTATCCCAATAACGGGTTCGGCCAGGCGTTGACCGCCGTCGCGGGCGCCATGAACAAGCAGATTGGCACCAAGGTCTTCTGGGTCCAGACCGGCGGGTTCGACACACACGCCACCCAGGGCGTCAACCAGGGCGCCTACTTCAACCTGATGGCGACGCTCGGCGACGGTCTCAAGGCGTTTTACGACGACCTGACCGCGCAAGGGTTGATGAGCAGCACGCTGGTGCTGGTCTACTCGGAGTTTGGCCGGCGCATTTCGGAGAACGGCAGCTCTGGGACCGACCACGGCGCCGGCGCGAACATGATGGTGCTCGGCGGCAGCGTGCGCGGCGGCATCTACGGCACCGCCCCCAATCTGAGCCTCGACCCCGCCAACCCGACGCTCGAAAACAACGCCGGCGACGTGAAGTACGAAACCGACTTCCGGTCGGTCTACGCGAAGATTCTCGACAGCTGGCTGGGATCGAACTCGGTCAGCGTGCTCGGCGCCGACTACCGCGCCGGGGCGCCGAACTTCTTGTAGGGCCGGGATCCGGGGTCCGGGACCAAGGTTGAAGCATGCTCCCGGGTCCCGGCACGTTCACTTCGCATACTTCGCCAGCGTCTCTTTCCATGCCACCGCCGACTGCGGTGCGCCGGCCAGCCCCTCGAACACGATTTGCCCGGTCCGGTAGGCGGTGCCGTAGAACCGCTCGTTGGCATCGCGGTCCTGGCGAATGGTCGCGCCGGTGAGCGTAATGCCCGCAAACAGGCCACGCGCGCGCGAGTAGCTGAGAATCTGCGCGCGCATCTGGATGTCGGTCGCGGCCGCGGCTTCGCGGCCGACCGGACCGGCCGCCACACCCGCTTCGGCGCCCACCTTGAACTGGTTCTTGACCAGCTGCTCGAGGCCGCGGTCGTTGTTCACGATCAGGATCAGATCGATCGCCTGGCCGCCAATCTGCGCGCCGACGCTGCCGCCGGTGATGGTCAGAAACGCCGGCGCCGACCACAGGCCGGTCTTCTTGTCGCGCACGCTCAGGATGCCCTTGCCACGCTGGCCGCCCACGACCAGGCCCCCCTTGAGCAACGAGGGAAACACCGCCACTCCGGCGGCCTGCTCCAGAATCGACGTGGGCACCGCCTTGTCGCCCGCCGCCATGATCTCGTCGAGCACGATGATTGAGTCCGAAATGCGCTTTGCCTCGTCGGCGGATTGCGCCGACAGCGTCGCGAGGGGCACGATCACGAGGCAGAGAGCCACAACAGCAAGAGCGTTCTTCTTCATCACAAACTTAGACTCCGGAGCGCGGGTTCGAGTTCTCGATGCCCGAAACGGAAGCCCAACTCCTCGGCTGCCGCGGGCAGGACCCGCTGGCCGGTGAGGAGCATGCCGGCCATTTCGCCCAGCGCCATCTTCAGGACGAAGGCCGGGGCGTGAAAGACGGCGGGCCGCCGCAACACACGTCCCAGCGTGCGCGTAAACTCGCGGTTGGTGACCGGCACCGGTGCGGCGGCGTTGAACGCACCCATGGCCCGCTCCACACCGGCGAGCCAGATGATCATGGCGACCCAATCGTCCACGTGAATCCACGGCATGTACTGTTCGCCGGACCCCAGGGTGGCTCCCAGTCCCAGCTTGAAGGGCAGGATCATCTTCGCAAGCGCCCCGCCGTCGGCGCCCAGCACCAGCCCGGTCCGCACGATCGCCAGGCGGGTCCCGCTCGTCGCCGCCGCGTGCGCCTCCTGCTCCCAATCCACGCACAACCGCGCCAGGAAGTCGGAGCCGGGCGGCGTGCCCTCCGTCACGACTTCCCGGCCGTGCTCGCCGTAGTAGCCGACCGCTGACCCGCTGATAAACACCCTCGGCGGTCGCTGGCACGTAGCCATCGCCCCGACGATGGTCCGCGTCGCCTGCAAGCGGCTGTCGCGCAACTTTGCCTTGCGGGCCTCGCTCCAGAACGCGCCGGCTATGTTCTCGCCCGCCAGGTTGATGACGACGTCTACCCCTTCAAGGTGGGCGGACAATCGCCCGGGCGGGCCGTCCGGCTGCCACGCGATGTCGCCAGGCCGATCGGGCCGCGGCGAGCGGGTGAGGTTGAACACCCGGTGGCCGCCACGCTCGAGCTCAGCCCGGAGCTGTGTTCCCAAGAAACCAGAACCCCCCGCAAGGACAACCGACATCATGTGTTGATTGTACGGAGGCCCACCTGAAGAAAAACGCCCAAATTTGACAGTTGTCGAGTTCGTGTAGTTAACTAACTAGTAAGTTAATGCCGAAGACCCGCATCGCCAACCGCCCCGACACCCGCGAGGCCATCTTCCAGGCCGCCTCGGTCGCCTTTTCGTCGCGTGGCTTCGACGGCGTGAGCGTGGATGACATTGCCGCCCAAGCCCAGGTCAACAAGGCGATGATCTACTACCACTTCGCCGACAAGCTCGCCCTCTACCGCGCGGTGGTCGGCGACATGCTTGGCACCCTGGGCGCGACGGCAACCGAGATTGCGGCCTCGCCCGCGACGCCCGCCGACAAGCTGAACCGGTTCATCGAGAACTTCGTGCACAACGCCGCGCGGCGGCCCTGGTTTCCCACCATGATGCTGCGCGAAATCGCGGAGGGCGCGCCGCATCTGGATCTGGCCACGCTCGAGTTGATGCGCGCGGTGTTCCTGGCGTTCGGCCGCATTCTCGCCGAGGGCGCGGCGGCCGGCTCGTTCCGCCGGGTGCACCCGGTCCTGGCCTACACCTCGATTGTCGGCCCGCTGCTGATGAACGCCGCGCGCGAACGCATGGCGGCCCAGCCCGGCCGATCGGAACTGCCAATGTTCGCCGAGATCTCCCACGCCGACCTGATTGCCCACATCCAGCTCACCGCTCATCGAATGCTCAACCCGGATGCCGTTGGCTAACGCCAAAGCCGCAGATGACACATCGGCTAACCCAGAGCCGCAGATGACACAGATGACGCAGAACAACCACCAGGCCCCTCACTTCACGACACTCCTCGCCCTCGCGCTCGCGGCGCTGGCCATCGGCTGCGCCGACAAAGCGCCCTCCGACCGCATCCGCGTCTCTGGCCACGTCGAGGCCACGGAGGTCCGGCTGGCGCCCGACGCGGGCGGACGAATTCTGACGCTCGCCTTCACGGAGGGCGACCGCGTGGAGCCCGGCCAGACGGTGCTCACGCTCGACACGCGCGACGTCGCGCTGGCCATCGAGCGCGCCAAGGCTGAACGCGCCGCCGCCGAAGCGCAGTTGAAGGTGGTGCAGGCCGCCGCGCGCCCCGAAGACATCAGGCAGGCCGAGTCGCAGATTGCTACCGCCAAGGCCGACGACTCGGCGGCTCAATCCGAACTTGCCGCGGCCGCCCAGGACCTCGACCGATTCGAGGCGCTGCTCAAGACCAACTCCGGCTCGCAGAAGCAACGCGACGATGCGGCGACCAGGCGCAATGTGGCCCGCGATCGGGTCGCGGCGGCCCAAAGCCGTGTGCGCACCGCCGAGGAGACGCTGGCCCGCGTGCGGGCCGGCGCCCGGCGCGAGGAAGTGGAAGCCGCCCGCGCCCGAGTGACCGTCGTCACCGCGCAAATCGCGTCGCTGGAAAAGACCATTGGCGACGCGACCCTCGTCTCACCGGTCGGCGGCATCGTCACCGAGAAGCTCGTCGAAGTAGGCGAGATGATCGCGCCGCGCGCCCCAGCCCTGATCGTCGTCGACCTCGACCACGCCTGGGCAGACGTGTTCGTACCTGAGCCGGTGGTGCCGACTCTGCGCATTGGCCAGCCGGCCAGTGTTTTCACCGATGCCGGTGGGCCCGGGCTCGGCGGCACGGTCACCTACATTTCGCCAAAGGCCGAGTTCACGCCCCGGAACGTGCAGACGGCCGAGGAGCGGTCGAAGCTGGTCTACCGGATTCGCATTTCGGTCGACAACAAGGAAGGCATTCTCAAGCAGGGGATGCCGGTCGAGGCGGAGCTCTCGCTTCGCGGGAAATGAGAAGTGAGAAGTAAAAAGTGACACCCGCGATCGAATTCACCAACGTCACGAAACGCTACGGCGCGGTCGAGGCGTTGCGCGACGTCTCGTTCAGCGTGGCGCCGGGCGAGATGTTCGGGTTGATTGGGCCCGACGGCGCCGGCAAGACCACGGCCATCCGCACCATTTGCGGACTCCTGCACATCGACGGCGGCACCATTCGGGTGCTTGGCAAGGATCCCGTGGCCCATCACCGCGTCATCACCGGCACCGTCGGCTACCTCTCCCAGCGGTTCAGCTTGTACGGGGACCTCAGCATCGACGAAAACATTGCCTTCTTCGCCGAGATCCACGGCGTCTCGGACTACCGCCTGCGGCGGGACCGCCTGCTCGAGATGACCCAGCTCACGCCGTTTCGCTCGCGGCTGGCCGACCAGCTGTCGGGCGGCATGAAGCAGAAGCTGGCCCTGGCCTGCACGCTGGTCCACGAGCCCAGGGTGATCCTGCTGGACGAGCCGACCACGGGTGTCGACCCGGTGTCGCGGCGCGAGTTCTGGAAGCTGCTGTCGCAGTTCCTCGCCCAGGGCATCACCATCCTGATGTCCACGCCGTACCTCGACGAAGCCGAGCGCTGCACCCGCATCGTGCTGCTGCACGAGGGGCGGGTGCTGGCGCTCGACGAGCCCGGCACGCTGCGATCGAGCCTGCCGGGAACACTCCTCGAGGTGCTGGTGTCGTCACCAGCCGAGGCCCTGCGGGCGCTCAAAGGCCCCGGTGGCGTGAAGCACGCCCAGGTGTTCGGCGATCGCCTCCACGTGTGGAGCGACCGTGGCACCGAAGGCGAGGCCGCGCCCGAGTTTGCCGCCGTGGCCGCGCGCGCCGGGGTGCATCCGGCCGGCGTCCGCGCCATCGTTCCGTCGCTCGAAGACGTGTTCATCGCCAAACTCGATTCCTCTGCAGAGACCGCCGAGCCATGATGCGCATCCTGATTTCTCTCATGCTGCTTGTCTTGTCATCGCTGCCGCTGGCGGCGCAACCGGCGCCGATCCGGCTGAGCCTGGCGGATGCCATTACCCGCGCGTTCGCGACCAGCCACCGGCTGGCCGAGGGGCGCGCGCGCGAGCAGGGGGCGCAGGCGGCCCTGCGGGTCGCGAAGGCGGGCGACAAGCCCATCGTCACCGCCTCTGGCGGGTACACGCGGACCAACCACGTGGAGGAGTTCGCCTTCAACCAGGGCGGCGCGCGCGTCGTGGTCTACCCCGACATTCCCGACAACTTCGGGACGCGCCTGTCGTTCCAGTGGCCGATCTACACCTCGGGCCGCACCGATGCGCTCGAGCGAGCGGCCGATGCCGAGGCTCGCGCGGTGGCCGCCGACATCGATACCACGCGGGCCGACCTGCGATTCGAGATCGTGCGCGCCTACTGGGGCGCGGCCACGGCGCGCGAGGCGGTGCGGGTCCTCGAAGAGTCGGCCGCTCGTGCCGACGCCCAGCTCAAGGATGCCCGCGAGCGCTTTGCCGTGGGCCTGATCCCGCCCAACGAGGTGTCGAGCCTGGAGGCCCAGCGCTCGCGCGAGCAGGCGCAGTTGATCGAAGCCGGTAACCTGCGCGAGTCGGCGTTGATCGAGCTGCGCCGGCTGATCGGCGCCGCCGACGGAACGGTCCTCGAGCTGGCCGACGCCCTTGACGCCGCGACTCCGGGAGCTGCCGATGCCCTGGCCCTGGTTAGAGAGGCGGTCGAGCAGCGTCCCGAGCGCAAGGCGCTGACCTTGCGGATTGGCGGCATCGAAGCACGCGAGAAAGCGGCAATGGCCGGCAACAAACCGGTGATCGCGGTGGGGGCGGGCGTCGATTACGCCAAGCCCAACCAGCGCATCTTCCCGCGCCAGGACACCTGGCAGGAGTCGTGGGACCTGTCGGTCAACGTGAGCTGGCCGTTTCTCGATTTCGGCCGCACCAGGGCCCAGGTGGCGGAGGTGTCGGCCGCTGCCGCCGCGACGCGCGAGCGGCTGGCCGAGTTCGACTCGGTGGTGTCGGCGGATGTCCGCCAGCGGATATTGGACCTCGATTCGAGCCTGGCCATGGTCAAGGCCGCCTCCGACGCCGTGCGCAGCGCGGCCGAGGCGCGACGGGTAGTGGGCGACCGCTTCGCCGCCGGCGTCGCCACCAGCACCGACGTCGTCGTGGCACAGGTGGCGATGCTCGAGAACGAACTGGCGCGCACGCGCGCGCTGGCCGCCGTGCGGCTGGCCGAAGCGCGGTTGCATCGCGTGCTTGGGAGGCCCTAGTGGCCGAGGCGATCGAGGTCCGCGGCCTGACGCGCAAGTTCGGCGATTTCGTCGCCGTGGACGACCTGTCGTTCACGGTAAAGCAGGGGGAGATCTTCGGCTTCCTGGGCGCCAACGGCGCCGGCAAGTCCACGACCATCCGCATGCTGTGCGGCCTGCTGCGTCCCACCGCGGGTAGCGCGCTGGTCGGCGGAATCGACGTCGGACGCGACCCGGAAGGCGTGAAGCGGCGCATCGGCTACATGTCGCAGCGCTTCTCGTTGTACGAGCCGCTGACGGTGGACCAGAACATCCAGTTCTTCGGCGGCGTCTACGGGCTGTCGGGCGAGCGGTTCGCCGAGCGCCGCCGGTTCGTGCTGGCGATGGCGGGCCTCGAAGGCCGCGAGAAGATGCTCACGCGCGACCTGCCGGGCGGCTGGCGCCAGCGCCTGGCGCTGGGCTGCGCCATTCTTCACGAGCCGTCGATCGTGTTCCTGGACGAGCCCACCGGTGGCGTCGATCCGTTGTCGCGCCGCCGCTTCTGGGACCTGATTGGCGATTTGTCCGCCAAGGGCGTGACCGTGCTGGTTACCACGCACTACCTGGACGAAGCCGAGCACTGCCATCGGCTCGCCATCATCCACGCCGGCAAGCTGGCCGCCCTCGGCACGGCCAGCGAACTGAAGCAGGTGTTCGCGTCGCGGCCGATCGTCGAGATCCAGGCCCCGCAACCCGTCCGGGCCATGGCCGTGCTGGACGGCCTGGAGATGGTGGAGAAGACCAGCCTGTTCGGCACTGCCGTTCATGCCGTGATGCGCGACACGCGGACGACCCCGGCCATGCTGGCCGAGAGGCTGGCCGAGGCCGGCGTGACGGTGCGCGGCATTGGCCCGGTGTCGCCGTCGCTTGAAGATGTGTTCCTCGACGTGGTGGAGCGCTCTCTCGACCGGGTCGAGCGCTCTCTCGACCGGGTCGAGCGCTCTCTCGACCGGGTCGGCAAGCACGCGGGGGCCGCGTAATGGGCAAGATCCTCGCCGTCGGCGCGAAGGAGATGCGCCAGATTCTGCGCGACCGGCGCACCTTGCTGATCCTGCTGTTCATCCCGGCGTTCTTCCTGCTGTTGTACGGTTACGCGCTCAGCTTCGACATTCGCAACGTGCGCCTCGCCGTGCAGGACCGCGACCGCAGCACGGCGAGCCGCGAGCTGGTGTCGTCGTTCGTCAACTCCGGCTACTTTGCGTTGGTCGGCTATGAAGACTCCGACGCGGCCCTCGCGAGGCTGGTGGACGAGGGCAAGGTCCGCGCCATCCTCTCGATTCCCGCCGGCCTCGAGCGCGACCTGGCGCTGAAACGGCCGGTGACCGTGCAGGTGGTGATTGACGGTGACAATGCCAACACCGCCGCCACCGTGTCGGGCTACGCGCGCCTGCTGATTGCCGAGTTCGGCGCCGTCCAGATGAAGACCTTGCTGCTGGCGGCGGGGTCGCCTCCAGTGGTGATCGCGGAGCCGCGCATCTGGTACAACCCGCAGTTACGGAGCGCGCTCTTCCTGGTGCCCGGCCTGATCGCCTACATTTCGATGATCACCGCGGTGGTCTCGACCGCCCTCTCGGTCGTGCGCGAGAAAGAGCGCGGGACCATGGAACAGGTGCGGATGGCGCCGGTCGGGCCCGTGTCGTACATCCTCGGCAAGACCCTGCCGTACCTGGCAATCTCGTTCACCTCGGCGGTGTTGATTGTGCTGGCGGCCATGCTGCTGTTCGACCTGCCGATGCGCGGCTCGTGGCTGTTGCTGCTGTTCTCGATCGGCCTGTTCCTGGTCGGCGCCCAGGCGCAGGGGCTGCTCATCTCCACCATCGCCGACACGCAGCAGGTCGCGTTCCAGATTGCGCTGCTGTCGTCGATGCTGCCGACCATGATCCTGTCGGGCTTCATTTTCCCGATCTCCAGCATGCCCGCCGTGGTCCAGGCGATCACGCACATCGTCCCGGCCCGCTACTTCCTGGTCGCGCTGCGCGCCATCGTGCTGAAGGGCGCCGACATCACGGCGTTCTGGCAGGACCTGGTCGCGCTGGCGATTTTTGCGACCGTGGCCATGGGACTGGCCTCGTTGCGGTTGAGGAAAGAATGGGCGTAGAACCGGGTGCCACGGGATTCAGGGCGGCCGTTCGACGGGTCCTCCATCTCATGCGCAAGGAAGTCCTTGAACTGAAGCAGGACCCGCGGCTGTTCAGCGTGGTGATCATCGCGCCGATCATGCAGCTCACGGTCCTGGGCTATGCCGCCACCACCGACGTCAAGGACGTGCCGATTGCCATTGTCGATGCCGATCGTTCGACCGCCAGCCGCGATCTCGTGCAGCGGTTCGCCTCGTCCGCCAACTTCAAGATCGTCGGCCTGCCGGGGTCGACCAGCGACATCGACCGCTACCTGGACCACGGCGAGGCATGGATGGCAATCAGCATCCCCGCCGGCTTTGGCCAGGCGGTCGGCAACGGCCGAAGCGTCACGTTGCAGATTGCCGCCGACGGCACCGACTCGAACTCGACCACCGTGGCCATGGGCTACGCCCAGTCGCTCGTTGCCGGCTACTCGCAGGACCTGGCGGCCGCGGCCCGGCCGGGCCAGCCGCCCGTGGCCCTGGTGACGCCGGAGATCCGCGTCTGGTTCAACGCGAGGCTGGAAAGCCGCGACTTCATGATCCCGGGCATCGTCGCCCTGCTCCTGCTGGTGGTGACGACCAACCTGTCGGCCATGGCCATCGTGCGCGAGAAGGAAGTGGGGACGCTCGAGCAGTTGAGCGTGACGCCGCTGGCACGGTGGGAGTTGATTACCGGCAAGATGCTGCCTTATGCGGTGATTGGCATCATCGACGTGGTGCTGGTGCTGGTGGTGGCGATCAACTGGTTCGAGGTGCCCATGCGCGGCAGCATCCCGCTGCTGTTCGGCATGTGCCTGATCTACCTGATGTCGACGCTCGGCCTGGGCCTGTTCGTGTCGACGATTTCACGGACCCAGCAGCAGGCGATGATGACGAGCATCTTCTTCTTCCTGATGCCGATGATCTACCTGTCGGGGTTCGTGTTCCCGATCGAGAACATGCCGTCCTGGATCCAGCCGCTCACCTACTTGATCCCGCTGCGTTACTTCCTGGTCATCGTGCGGGGGATCTTCCTGAAGGGCATTGGCCTGGAAGTGTTGTGGCCGCAGGCGGTCGCCCTGTTCGCCTGGGGGGCCGTCGTCCTCACCCTGGCGACGCTGCGCTCCTCGAAACGGCTCGGGTAACTATCTCCTGTTAACCCTCTCGAGCTGCGCGGATGCCCTCTTCCTCGTCAACCAGGCTGAGGACCCACGCGCCGGCGACGAAGAAACCGAGAATCGCGATGATCGCCGCCTGGCTGTTGCCGGTGATCGTCACGCTGATCGTGAAGACCAGCGGACCAAGCACCGTGGCAAAGCGCTCGGCCACGGCGAAGAACCCGAAGAACTCCGACGTCCGATCGGCCGGCACCATGCGCGAGAACAACGCGCGGCTCAACGCCTGGGCGCCGCCCTGCACCGTGGCGATCATGGCCGCCAGAATGAAAAAGTGCGTGACGGTGGTCATGAAATAGGCGAGCACCGTCGCCAGCGCGTAGACCGAGATGGCGATGAAGATGGCCCGCTTGGTGCCGATGCGCACACCCAGAGAGCCGAACAGGAAGGAGAACGGGATGCCCAGGAACTGCACCATCACGAACGCCGCGATCTGCGACGTCTGTTCGACGCCTACCTCGGCGCCGTAGACCCCGGCCAGGCGGATGATGGTCTGGATGCCATCCTGGTAAAGCAGCATGGCGATGAAGAGCAGGAACGCGTTGCGATACTTCCGGACCTCGTGGAAGGTGGTCGCCAGCCGCGCGAACGCCGCCACGATCGCCACGCCCGACTCGCCGGCGTGTTTCGCCCGCGTCGCCGGCTCCGGAATCTTGCGGAAGATCGGCAGCGAGAACACCGCCCACCACACCGCCACCGCGACAAACGACGCCTTGATTGCCGGGACCGTGCCGCTGAAGCCGAAGGCCGCCGGCTGCAGAATCCACGCGAGGTTGATCAGCAGCAGCAGGCCGCCGCCGATGTAGCCCATGGCGTAGCCGGCCGACGACACCCGGTCGGTCTCTTCCGCCTTCGCGACATGGGGCAACAGCGAGTCGTAAAAGACGATCGAGCCCGAGACGCCGAGGTTGGCGATGAAGAAGAGGATCGAGGCCAGGCCGACATCGCCCTCGCCGATGAACACCATCGACGCGCAGGCGGCGACGCCAACGGCAATGAACAGCGCGAGCAGCTTCTTCTTGGCGCCGGTGTAGTCGGCCAGCGCGCCCAGGATGGGCGCTGAGATCGCGACGGTGGCCATCGACACCGTGGTCACCAGGCCGAAGCGCGCCGTGGCGTCGGCCGGCACCATGCCGGCCGCCGCGTACGACGCGTAGAAGCCGGGGAAGACCGCGGTGACCACGGTCGTAAAGAAGGCCGAGTTGGCCCAGTCGTACCACGCCCAGGCCCGCTGCTCGGGCGTGACCAGGCCCACTCGGGCCATTAACCGCGCGATCATTCGCGCACATCATAGCTTGGCGGGACCCGGGACCCGGGACCCGGGACCCCGGACCCCGGATCCCGGATCCCGGATCCCGGATCCCGGATCCCGGATCCCGGATCCCGGACCCCGGCTCCCGGCCCTCGAGATCAGAAGCTAATTTCCCTCTTGACCTCTTGTCTTATTTGCGGGCGACGGCCAGTTCGGGCAGATCTTTGTCCGCCGTGGCCCAGGCCTTCAGCGCCAGGTCGAACTCCCGGCGGGCCGTCGCGGTATTGCCGGCATTCTGGGCCACCAGCGCCAGGGCGAAGTGCGTGCCGAAATAGGCCGGGTCGTGTTCGGCCATGAGCTGGGCCATTCGTCCCGCCAGCTCCCAGTCGCCCACCGACCGGGCCGAGCGGGCCAGGGCCTCGAGCCGGAACAGCGACTGGCTCCACGCATCCGGTCCCGGCTGCGCGCGCCACTTCTGCGCGGCGCTCAGCATCATCTTGCGGCCCTGCTCGCGCTGCGCCGTCCGCAGCCGGAACTCGCCCTGCAGCGCCTCGAGGCCGATGAACACGAGATCCTGCCCGCCCGGCGCACTTTTCAGCAGGCGCAACGCCGCATTCGACGAGGCGCCGGCTTCGGCGACACGGTTCATCGCCAGCAGGGCAAATCCGGTCTCGACGTGCCCGGTCGCCTGGACCAGCGGGTTGGCGTGGGCGATCAGCACCTTCGCGGCTTCAATTGCTTCGGCCGGCCGGTTGCGCGCCAGCAAATACGCCGGCCACTCGCGCTTGTTCACGATCTGCACCAGCAGGTTCGACGGCAGCCCGAACGACTGCTTCATCAGCACCTCGGCCTTCTTCATCTGCCCGGTGTACTGGTAGGTGGCCGCGAGCAGGTCGAGGTTGTGGGTGTGGTGCCAGTCAAGGTCGGCGCCGACTTTCTCGCGAGCGAAGTACTCGCGCTGCACCCGGTCGGCGGCCTCGAACTGCGCGGCGGCCTCGCCCGGCCGGCCGGCGCGGCGCAGCTCGTGGCCGTGCATGTGGAGCGCGTGCGGCACCTGCGGGGCCTGCGCCGCGAACGCGGCGGCATTGGTCAATGCCTCGGCGACCCGTCCGCTGTTCTCGTACGCGTGCGCGAGGTAGTGCCGGGCGCCCATGTGGTTGGGCGACACCTTGAGCGCGCGTTGGTAGAAGGCCACTGAGGCGGGCACCGAGCCTTGCCCGCGGTCGGCGGGATCAGGCGACTCGGCCATTCCCCGCTTCAAGATCAACTCCACATCATCCGGGAAGGCGGCGAGCGCGCCATCGAGAGCCTGGCGATACGCCGCCAGCTTGGCGGCATCGCGCGGCGCATCCTCCGCCGCCATTTGCAGGATACGGGCCTCGACGTGATGGCGCTCGTGCGGAGGCAACCCTTTCTTGTCCGCCGTCGCGCCTTGCGCGAAAGTGGCAGGGTTGCCTGACGCCAGCGCCTTCGCTTTTTCAATGGCCTGCCTGGCCTCGACTGGCTTGTTGACCTCGATATAGGCGTAGCTCAAGCCGACATGCGCCAGCGCCAGGCCCGGGTCGAGGCGCAATGCCTGGTGAAACGCGCGCGCCGCCTCGATCCAGACGTAGGAGTGCAGGTAGGCCAGCCCCTGGTCGTAGAAAGCCTGTGCCTCGGCGGACTTGGTGGACGTGCTGTCGTGGGCGCGGCCAATGCCCGTCCGCAGGGTCACGGGACGCTCGAGCAGCGCCTGCGGCACCACCGGAATCACATGGCCCGCGTGCTGAGAAGTGAGAAGTGAGAAGTGCGAAGTGAGAAGGAAGACCGTACAAACAAAGAGCGGGAAACCGTGGACAAAGTGTCTGGGTTTCCCGCTCTTCACGAAGCTAATCCTACAACTTCTAACTTCTAACCTCCCAACCGCGAAGCGGTTAGAAGCTGAGGTTCATGCCGAACTTGAAGAAGCGGCTTTGCAGCACGTTGGTCGGACGCAGCCAGGTGCCGGTGGCGGCGGTCGAGTAGGCCGTGTTGACCGTGAAAGGCCAGCTGCTGTTGAACACGTTGTAGAGGTCGAAATCCACGCGCAGGCGCACGCCGTTGCCCACGGTGAACCGCTTGGCGATGCGGAGATCGAGCTGGTTGAGGTTGTGCTCGCCGTAGTCCTGGCCTTCGCGAATCAGCTGGACCGTGCGCGACGCCACGCCGGTCCAGGCGCGCGCGCCGTTGGCCGCGGCGACCGCGCTGGTGACCGCCCAGCTGGCGCCGATGCTGGGGCTCGCGCCGCCGTTCTGCACGCCTCGCGAATGCTGGAACGTGCCGGCCAACTGAAGGTCCCAAGGCAGGGTGTAGGAACCGGAGATCTTGGCGTCGGGCCGGTAGCCGTATTCACGGTGGCACCCGGTGGTGCCGTCCTCGTAGATTTCGGTGCCCTGGGCCGCGGCGCCGACCACGGCGTCGAGGCCGGCCTTCAACAGGTTGCAGTTGTCGAACGTGCGTGCCGTGGCGGCCAGGCCGCCCTTGAGGAACGCGCCGTTGCGGAACCGCGCTTCGAGGTTGATGTCGTAGCCCTGGTACAGGTTGGTCTCGCCGCCGAAGTCCTCGGAGAAGCGGATCAGGCTGTTCGCCGGAAGGTTCTGGGCGAACACCGCGGGCTTGAGGTCCTTGACGCCGCACACCTGGTAGCCGCCGCCGCCCGGCAGGTCGGGATCCTGCGGCGCCCGGATGCAGAACGTGTCGTAGCTGCTCTCGTCGTAGCGCAGGTCGTCGGTAAACGTGGCGTTGCCGAACGTGCGGCGGTAATAGCCGCCGTTCACCGAGACGCGATCCGCGAGCTGGTGCTGCATCGCGATGGTGAACTCGTTGTTGTAGCCACGCTTGCCCCAGCCCCGCAGCAACTCCGGCGAATACTGCGTCGTCGGAACCGTGAGCCTGCCGAAGGTCGGCGTGGAGGCCGAGTTGGTCAGTTCGTCGAACTGGATGTTGCCGCTGGCGTCGAGCGGCAGGCCGTTGCCGTCGAGATCGCGCCACGTGCGGGTGTCGGTCGCGGTCAGCGCGCCGATCGGGTTCACCTGGTTGGCGAACGCAATCGCCTGGCCGGCGACGTAGCGCGCCCAGCTCGACTTCAAGGCCGTGCGGCCGTTGCCGAACACGTCCATCGCGAAACCAATGCGCGGCGAGAGGTCCTTCCAGTTCTGCACTTCGCCGGTGCACAGGTCGCCCGGATCGACCCGGCCGTCCGAGCATTCGCTGAACTTGGCGGCGCCGCTCAACCGGCTCGCCAGCACCGAGCTTTCACGCGACTCGCCGACGAAGTTGTCGTAGCGCAGGCCGAGGTTCAGGGTCACCCGGCCCAGCGTCCAGCGGTCCTGCGCGTAGAAGCCCAGGTCCATCTTGATGCCGTTGTTGCGGTCCGAGGGCAGCCGCAGCGTCACCGACACCGGCGCGCCGGCGTTGTAGGTGATGGGCTGCATGTCGCCGGTCCACCGGGTCAGCAGCTTCCAGTCGCCGTTGGTGTAAGTGCCGCCGACGCGGAGGCTGTGATTGCCGGCCACATACGAGGCCGCGCCCATGAACGTGCGCAGCACCGAGTAGTGGTCGGCCGGATTCGGCCACGCGTTGGCCTGGCGCCCGTTCGACTGGTCGACGACGTTGTAGACGCGGGCGTTCATGATCGCCGTGTCGTCCCATACCTTGTCTTGGCTGCCGGTCACGCTCGGCTGGTAGAGCTCGGTGTAGTTCTGGTTGTAGACGCCGTAGCCGGCCTCGAACAGCAGCTTGTTGGTGTGCGTGCGCGTCCACTTGGTGACGTTCACGTAGCTTGTCGGCGTCACCTGCACGCCGGCCGCCTCGGGCGGAATGGTCGAGGCGATGCCCCAGTGGTCGCGGTACTTCCGCTGGTTGTCGTGATACATCGAGAACTTGTCCTTGCTGGACGCCTGCCACGAGACCCGGCCGGCGTTGCTCACGATGTGGCCGTCGTCCAGGCCGGGCCGGCTGGTGTCGGGCACGTAGCGGAACGGCGAGGGATCGGAGTCGAAGTACGAGTCGGCCTTGGTCTTCGACGAACCCCAGTGCCGGAAGGTGTAGTTGAACCACAGCTTGTTCTTGATGATCGGGCCGCCAATCTGGGGACTGACGTCCCAGATTTCCTGGATGGCGTCCACGTTGGTCAGCGTGTTGTTGGCATTGAAGGTCTTGCTGCCGCTCAGGTTCGACCGCGTGCAGGGCCTGCCGATGCCGGGCGAGCCGCAGTTGTCGGAGGTGAAGCTCTCGCCGGCGTAGTTGGCGATCACCGAACCGCGGAAAGTGTTGCCGCCGTCGCGGGGCACCATGTTCACGCGCATGCCGCCCTGGCCCACCTCGGCCGAGTCGGCGCCGGTCACGTAACTGAATTCCTCGAAGCTCGAGTCGTTCCAGTAGACGCCGCTGTAGGCGCCCTGGGCACAGAGGTTGTTGAGGCGAATGCCTTCGATGGTCTGCACCGTATCGCCCGAGCCGCGGTATTGCAGCGGCGACTGCTGCAGGTTGCCCGAGCCGCCGACGTCGCGTGACAGCGCGCCGCCGCCGCCCTGCGCGATCGAGGTGCCCGGAATCATGATGCCGACCGCCTGGATGTTGCGGCCGGTGGGCAGCGCCTCGCGCACTTCCGCCGTCATCACCACGCGCTGCGTGATGCTGGTGGTGTCAACGATTGGCGACTCACCGGTAACCGTGAGCGTCTCTTCGAGCGTGCCGACCTTCATGTCGACGTTGATGGTGGCGGTGAAGTCGGAGGTCAGCTCGACGCCCTCGCGGACGACGTTGCCGAAGCCCGGCAGCGAGAACGTGACGGTGTAGATGCCCGGCCGCAGCGCCAGGATCGAATAGGTGCCCGACCCGCTGGTGACGGTCGACCGGGACTTTTCGATCAGCACCGGACTGGCCGCCTCGACGGTCACGCCTGGCAAGACCCCGCCCGAGGCGTCCTTCACCGTGCCGGAGATGGTACTGGTTTGAGCCGAGGCGACAATCGGCGTGACAAGAAGACAAAGAACTGCAGCAATCCGAACCGTGAGCGAACGCATCACAAGCCCTCCCCGAAGTTGCATGCCAAACCCGACGGCGCGTGGGCAACACCATTCAAAGTGAAACCGCGACGACGATACCGAACAAGTGTTCAAACAACTGCCGGCCGACACGAACCGCGCGCAAGCCGCATCATTAAGCAGCAGGCCGCCCAATGTGTCAATGGCGGCCCGCCGCCCGGCACTCGAGCCGCGCTACTTCTTGGTGGCGGTGAAGGTGCCGTTCACCATGCCGCCGATGTCCATCTTTCCCGTCATCGTGTTCTTCTCGATCGTGCCGTCGTAGGTCACCGGCGCCTGCTGACCCTGGACGTCGAGGGTGAACGTGAAGTGAATGGCGGCGCCCTTCACGGTTCCGGTCAGGTCGGCGTTGCCCAGCTGGCCGGCGTACTTGCCCGTGAGCTTCTCGCCATCCTGTTTGAAGGTGATGATCGGGTTGCCGGCGCCCTGGTCGGTGGTGACGGTGAATGCCCACTCGCCGGTGACGTTGGCGCCCTGTGCGAGGACCTGTGAAGAAACGAGCAGGGCCAGCGCGATAACCAGTGCATTTGCTCTAAGAATCGACCTCATCTGTAAACCCTCCTTAGGGGCATCGAATCCTAACCCAAAATCGCGTTACATGGGGTTACAAATAGACAGGGTGCCTAGGGTGCCTAGGGTGCCAAAGGTGCTAGCATTCGCAACCCGAGGCCCATTCATGCGTCGAGTTTCCGTTCTCGTCGTGTTCGCGCTTGTCATTGCAAGCACCGTAGGCACCCAAGGCACCCAAGGCACCTTAGGCACCCTAAACTCCGACTGGACCCACTACGGGGGCAACGCGGCGTCGCAGAAGTACTCGCCGCTTGACCAGATCAACAAGGACAACGTCGGCAAGCTGAAGATCGCCTGGCGCTGGGCTTCGCCCGACAACGCGGTGGTCGAGGCCAATCCCATGTCGCGCCCGGGCATGTATCACGACACGCCGTTGATGGTGAAGGGCGTACTCTACACGGTGACGTCGCTCGGTCAGATTGCCGCGATCAACCCCGGGACCGGAGCGTCGATCTGGGTCTTCGACCCGGCCAACTGGCGTGCCGGCCGGCCGGGCAACCTGGGGTTTGTCCATCGCGGCCTCTCGTACTGGTCGGATGGCGCTCGCGAGCGGCTGCTGCTTGGCACGAGCGACGCCTACCTGATCTCGATCGACGCCAGGACGGGGGCCCTCGACCAGAGCTTCGGCCAGGACGGGCGGGTCGACCTGATGGCCGGCTTGGCCCACGCCGTGCGCAGCGCCAACTACTCGGTGACGGCCGCGCCGATCGTCTGCCGCGATGTCGTCGTGGTGGGCGCGAGCATTCACGACGTGCCGATGCAGAAGGAGTGGCCGCGCGGCGATGTCAGCGGCTACGACGTCCGCACCGGCAAGAAGCTGTGGACGCTGCATTCGATTCCGCAAAAGGGCGAGTTCGGCAACGACACGTGGGGCGACGACTCGTTTACCTACACCGGCAGCACCAACGTGTGGACCAACATGTCGGCCGACGAGGAACTGGGCTACGTGTACCTGCCCTTCGGCACGCCCACCGACGACTGGTACGGCGGCCACCGTCCCGGCGCGAACCTGTTTGCCGAAAGCCTGGTGGCGCTCGACGCGCGCACGGGCGAGCGCAAGTGGCACTTCCAGGCGGTGCATCACGGCGTGTGGGATTACGACCTGCCGGCGGCGCCGGTGCTGGCCGACATTCGCGTGAACGGCAGGGAGATCAAGGCCGTGGCGCAGGTCAGCAAGCAGGGCTTCACCTATGTGTTCGATCGCCGCACCGGCGCGCCGGTGTGGCCGATCGAGGAGCGCCCGGTGCCGCAATCGACGGTGCCCGGCGAACGCACGTCGGCGACGCAGCCGTTTCCGACCAGGCCGCTCGCGTTCGAACGGCAGGGCCTCACCGACAGCGACCTGATCGACTTCACGCCCGAGTTGAAGCAGGCGGCGCTCGAGGCCATCAAGCCGTTCGATTACGGCCCGCTCTACACGCCGCCGTCGGAAAAAGGCACGATCACGATGCCCGGATGGATCGGCGGCGCCAACTGGGCCGGTGCGGCGTTCGATCCGGAGCACGGCACGCTCTATGTGCCATCGGTGACGAGCCCCATCGTGATCCAGCTCGTGAAGCCCGATCCGGCCAAGAGCAACCTGCTGTACGTGCGCGGCGGCGTGCAGGCGCCGCCGACGCTCGATGGCTTGCCGATCGTCAAGCCGCCGTACGGGCGCGTCACGGCCATCGATCTCAACACGGGTGAACACAAGTGGATGACCGCCGTGGGCGACGGGCCGCGCGCGCATCCGTTGCTCAAGGACCTCAACCTGCCGCCGCTGGGCGCGCCGTTGCGCAACGCGCCGCTCGTCACCAGGAGCCTGCTCTTCATTGCCAACGGCCAGGGCAACCTGGGCGGCGGCCGCAACCTGCCGGTCGGCGGGCGTCCCCTCAGCACCGGTGTGCCGGCCGAGCCCATCAAGCTGCGGGCCTACGACAAGGCCACCGGCGCGCTGGTGTGGGACTTCGCGCCGCCGTCGCGTCCCCTCGCGTCGCCCATGACCTACCTGCATCAAGGCGTTCAATACCTGGTGGTCGCCACCGGGAGCGGCGCCTCGGCCGAACTGATCGCCTTTAGCTTGGGCTCTTGAGAATCTTGTGATCTGGTGAGGTGGTGATGTGGTGATCGATCGGTTGATCGACAGATGTTGTGATCTAGTGAGCGATCTATTGATCGCGGCCCCGAGGCCAGCTGGATCAGATCACCAGTTCGGTCGCCACATCCCCAGATCAACAGTTCACCAGTTCGCTCATCAGATCACCACATCACGAGGTCACCAGATGTTCCTGTCCCCCCCGCGCTTCGTCCTGTTTGCGACTTTGCTGCTGATGCCGTCGATGGTGGCGGCTCAAGCGCTGCCGAACATCAGCTCGCTGTCGGTCCGCTACAACACGCGCAAGGCCACGGTGAAGCCGGACGGCGAGCTCAAGGCGCAGATCGACGCGGTGGACCGGGAGATGGCCGCCGCCAACAAGCAGGGCCGCATCGGCGAGGTGCGCCGGCAAATCGCCAAGGGGATGGCGCTGCTCGACGGCATCGCGTGGACCCCCGCGCTCGACTTCCAGAACTCGCTCGCGCTGCGCAGTGAGCGCACCGTGGCCGATTCATCGGTGCCGTACGCCATGCGCCTGGAGCAGATCTACAGCCCGTCGATCGAACTGACGCCGGCCCTGAGCGCCAAGGTTTCACTGCGCAGGCGTCCCGTTCCAGGCTCGCCGGCCGCCGCGACCGCGACCCTCGTCAAGGAACTGGGCGTATTTGACGGTGTCGGCCGCGACCTGCGCGAGTCGCCGTTCGCAATGGAACTCGATGTCGCCGGCGTGGACGACGGCGCGTATGTGATCGAGACGGAGGTGCTGGAAGGCGCCACGGCCATCGCCACCACCGCGCTCGGCGTCGTGCTGCACAAGGGGCTTGACGCGCGCCTGAAGGCGCTCGAGACGGCCGCCGCCGGCGTCATGCCCGGCGTGCGCGCCGACGTCGCTTATCCCGCCGACTACATCCGCAACGTCAACCGCGGCCGCATCGGCCTGCAGACGTTCAACGTCGGTGCCGAGGTCGCCGCCGCCGAGGCGGTGCTGGCCGCCGCCAAGGGCGGCAAGGATCCGTTCAAGGGCCGCACCGGCGACTTCGAACGCCACTACCTGCTCGAGGGCCCGAACGAAGTCATGCCGTACCGCGTGTACGTGCCGAAGTCGTACTCGCCGGCCGCCGGCGCCCCCCTGGTGATTGCGCTCCACGGCCTGGGCGGCAACGAAGACTCGTTCTTCGATCAGTATTCCAGGCTGCCGCCGCAACTGGCCGAGAAGCACGGCTTCCTGCTGGCCGCGCCCAACGGCTTCCGCGTCGATGGCTTTTATGGCGCCGCGATCATGGGCGCTGGTGATGCCGCGGCCCGCCGCCGCCTCGAGTACAGCGAGAAGGACGTGCTCGAGGTGCTGCGGTTGATGAAGGCGACCTACAAGGTGGATGAGTCGCGCATCTACCTGATCGGCCACTCGATGGGCGCCATCGGCACGTGGGCGCTTGGCGCGAAGTACGCCGGCACGTGGGCGGCGCTGGTGCCGTTCTCGGGCGTCGGCGCGCCGGCTCTGGCCGAGCGGATGAAGGGCATTCCGCAGTTCGTGGTCCACGGCGACAACGACGCCACCGTCAACGTCAGCGGCTCGCGCAACATGGTGGCGGCGCTCAAGAAGGCGGGCGCCAATGTGACCTATCTCGAGATTCCGGGCGGCAGCCACAGCGACGTGGTGGTGCCCAACCTGCCCAAGGCGTTCGAGTTCCTCGCCGCCCAGCGCAAGGCCCCCGTCGCGGCCACGCAACAGCAGTGAGCGCCGCCGCCCTGGCGGCACGGCGCCTTCACCATCGAGGTCAACCCCGAGGCCACGCCAGCCTCGAATTCGGCGGACCTGGTGCTGCGGGAGCCGGCCGAGCGGATTCTGCCCGTGGTCGAGAGCCTGTTGCCAAACGGCGGCTGAGCCCTAGAATACTGGTATGACCTGGAAGACGCCGCTAGCCGGGGCGGTTGCGCTCGGGCTGGTCGTGGCCGGTTGGCCATCCCTGCGCCCCCAACCCGTCGAGACGCACGGCCGCATCACGACGAGCGTGCTCTTCAACCGCGAGATCTCGCAGATCTTCCAGAAGAAGTGCTTCCAGTGCCACACCGAGAACAACGTCTCGATGTCGCTCACGACCTACAAGGACGCGCGGCCGTGGGCGGTGGCGATCAAGGAAGAGATTCTCGAAAAGAAAATGCCGCCCTGGAGCGCGGTTGCCGGCTACGGCCATTTCTCGAATGACGTCAGCCTGACTGCCCGCGAGGTCAGCCTGATCACGTCGTGGGCCGATGGCGGCGCGCCAAGCGGCGTGCTGCTGGCAGACGAGGACAAGCCGGCGGTGATTGTCCCGTCGCTCAGCGGCTGGGAGCACGGCCCGCCCGACGCGGTGATCGCCGTGGCGGCCGGCGAGAAGATCGCCGCCGGATCGGGCGACCGCGTCGCGCGCGTGGAAGTGGCCACCGGCCTGAAGCAGGCGGCGTGGCTCAAGTCGCTGCAGTTGAACTTCACCGATCGCCGCGTGGTTCGCTACGCAGCCGTCTACGAGTCGGGCACCGGCCAGTGGCTTGGCACGTGGACGCCCACCCATCCGGTCGCCTCACTGCCGGCGGACGCCGCCATCCAATTGCCGCCCGGCGGCAAGGTGGTGGTGGAGATTGGCTACCGCGGCACCGACGAGGATGTCGTTGGCGCCGGTGAGCTGGGGTGGTATTTCTTTCCGGCCAGGCCCGCGCTGACGGCCTCAGCGCTCGCCGTCGCCGCCGCGCCGGTCAGCGTGCCGGCCGGCAAGACGCGCGAGCGCGTTCGCAGCGAGCTGGCCGTGAAGACCGCCACCCGCGCCGCGGCGTTGTGGCCCAGCCTGGGCGCCGGCGCGACCTCGGTCGAAGTCACCGCCATCCGCCCGGACGGCGTGGTCGAACCCCTGTTGTGGTTGAAGGACTACCGGGCCGACTGGCCCTCGTCTTACGTCTTCAAGGAACCGGTCAGCTTGCCGGCGGGGACCCGCCTGGTGGTGACGACCTATTACGACAACACCGGCAGCAGCGCGCTGCGCGCGCAGCCGTCGGTGTCGGTTACCGCTGTACCGTCTCGCCCGGTCGCGTCACCCGCACCGTAAACGGGATCGTCGACAACCTGCCGTTGCGCTGATACTGCAGCCAGATGCGGTACACCCCCGGCTTGGGGAACAGCGCGTGGAAGGTGAGGTCCGGCCCGCCGCCGCCGGTGATCGCCGTGCCCTCGAGCATCTCTTCCGGATGCGCGTGCACGTGCTCGGTCATGTCTTCGCTCAGCATCATCGCGTGGCCGAACGCGCCGAGATAGCGCTGCAAGTTGGTCACCGGCTCGCCGGTCTTCTCGTCGGTGAAGTGAATCGGGATGTCGGTCTCTTCACCCGAGATGAGCTTGCCCGGCGTCGCCTGCACGGACACGGTCACGCCGTCGGCCGACTTGGTCAGCGACGTGTCGGGCACGAGCGCCGGAATCGACGCCGACAGGTCGCCCTCGAAGCCGGCCGTCGCAAACGGCGTCACGATCAACTGCGGTCCGCCGCCGATCGGCATGAAGTCGCTGAACAACGCCCAGTGTCCCGCGGAGGGAATCGTGTGCTCGAGCGTGAAGCTGCCATCCTTTTGCGGCTCCGGGTGGACGTGGGCCCACTGCGACATGTCGCGGCTGACGATGAACAAGTGGAAGAGCTTGTCGTGGACCTCGGCAAAGTCCTTGATCATGGCGCCGGTCAGCGGGTGCAGCACGGCCAGCGTGAACTTGACGGCCTGGCCGGGCTGCGGTGCGCGCGGCTCCATGGTGACGCGCATCACGTAGTCGGCCGTCGCCATGGGATCGCCCGGCACGAGCTTCATGCCGCAAATGCTGCAGGTGCCGGGTTCGGCCTTCACCTCATTCGGATGCATCGGGCAGATGTACCCGCTGGTCGCCGCCGGCGCGTTCGGGTCGATCAGCGGCCGGGCCGTTCCCGGCAGCATCTCCTGGGACGCCCGATTGGGCACCAAGGCCGGCTCCTGGGCCGAGACCGCCAACCCCGCCAACATCAGCGCCGCAATCACGTAACGCATAGCTTGATTCTAACGTGCCTAGGCACCCTAGGCACCTTAGGCACCCTAGCTTTTAAGGCCACAGCCAGCCGAAGGTTCCACCGGTCAGCAGGCCGTAGAGCAGGCCATCGGCCATGCCCCTCAGCGTCGTCCCCCAGCTCTTGCCGCCCCAAATCGAGGCCTGGGGCAGGCCGAGGGCATAGCCGGTGAACGCGACGCAGCCGGCAATCTGGAACACCTTCAGGTAGTCCGCGCCTGGCCCGAGCGCGACGCCGGCGACGTAGCCGGCAAACAGTGACACCACGACCGAATAGACGAACCACAGCGCCAGGCTGGAGTTCATGTTGTGCTTGCCGCTGGGCCGCACCGTCATCATCACGACCGGGCCGGCGGCCATCTTGGCCTGGAACTCCGGCGTGCCCATGGCGGCCATCGACGAAGGCAGTGGCATGGCGTAGTCGCCGGGCGCGAGGTTGAAGGTCCTGAGCGCCGCCATCACGCCGTCTTCGTTGGGTACTTTCTTCATGTCGCCCTTATGAAAGGGCGTGAACATGTGAATGACGGAGCTGGCGACGAACACGATGACGGAGGCGACGAGGATCGGAACGATCAACGACATCACTGGAACCATGGGCCACTCCTCCTGGGCCGCAGATTAAATGCAGCCACAGATTAGGCACAGATTAGACACGGATTACTTTCTGTTATGGAAGGCCTAATGTGATTGCACAGCGGCCTACTGAACCGGCTGCACGGCTTCGACGAGCATCCCAACGGCGCGGCGCGTGGCCCGACCCGCCGCTTGTACGCCTTTGTAGTGGCCAAGGCGGACGACTGCCAGTTGGTGTGATGGGATGATCATCACCTGCTGGCCGCCCACGCCCGACATGAAATACATGTCCCTGGGCGCCGGCCAGGCGCCGTCGCCGTTTACCCAGAACAGTCCACCGTACTGTGGGCGATTGTCCGCCAGCCACGCCGGCGCGAGCGTGCCGACGAACTTCGCGTAACCCTCGGGGAGGATCCGCTCGCCGTTCCAGACCCCATCCTGCAGATAGAGGTTTGCAATCCGCGCCCAGTCGCGTCCTGACGCCGACTCGTACCCGTGCGTGAGGAAGTTGCCGTACGGATCGGTATCGAGCACGAAGGTCCGAATCCCCAGCTTGTCGAACAGCGCGCGCTGTGGCCACGAGTGGTAATCCTCGCCGCGCTTCTCAACCGCCATGCGCACCAGGTAGTTCGTCAAGACCGGGTCGGTATTGCGGTAGCGGCCGACTGTTGCCGGCGGCCACTGCTGCGGCCGCGTCGCGGCGTACTTGAACGAATCAATCGAGCCAGTGTAGTAGTAGAGGTGATCAGGGTATGGACCGCTGGCGTCGTAGCCCGGGTCCTGGGGCGCAACGATCCGCAGGCCGCTCGACATGTTCAAGATGTCGCGGATGCGGATCTTCTGCCGCGGATCGCCGGCCGTTTGCCATTCGGGAATCGGCGCCGGCTGGTCGAGCGTGTAGACGCCCTGCTTGATGAGGATCCCCATCAGGGTGCCGCTCAGGCTCTTGCCCATCGACCAGCTCTCGAGCGCGGTCGTCGGCGCGATGTTCTCGCCATAACGCTCGGCGATAATCCGGCCTTTGTAGGTGACAACAAAGACTCCGGTCATCGCTGCGGGGTCGAACGCAGCCTCGATCGCCGCTCGCACTTTGGCCATGTCCACGCCCGAGGGCGCCGGACCGTCCGGCACCACGTCGCCCATGGGCCACGGGGTGGTCTTGGGATCGGGCACCTTCGGTGTGACGATCGAGGGCTTGAAGAACACGTCCGTCTTCCCGGCCGGCAGCGTCACGCAGCCTTGGCTGGCGACATGCTTGGCCACCCGCACCGTCCCATTCGGCATCGTTACTTCGACGGTCTGCTTCTGGCGATCGATCTTCGGTGTCCCGAGCTTGGCGCGCTCTTCATAGGGCGCCGTGAAATAGCCGACGTTCTCGGCGGCGAACGCAGGGTCGAGCCCGGTCACAAAGACCGCCGTGCACATGATCTTCGCGTAGCCAGAGGCGTAGTGCTCGATCTTCTCGCCAGGTGGCGGCACGTAAGTGGTAGGCAGTTCGAAGGACTTGCCGCGGGCGATCAGCGCCAGCCTGGCCGCCTCCCGATCCTGGGCCTCGATCCCGGCGGCGACGAGCCCGAAGACGAGAACACTGACGGCGAGTGCGGTCTTGGTCACACCCGGCATATTACGCGAAGGCCGCAGCAGGGCACGAACCTGTCACGATGCCCAGATGTTGGGCAGCATTCAAGAGGAGGAATAGATAAATCGTCGTCTAATCTGTCCCTAATCGGTGGCTGTGTTTCTAATCAGTGGCCTGGTCGATCGCCAGTGAGCCTGTATAGATGGCCATGCCGACCACGGCGTCGATGCCCTGGGCGTCGAGGGCATCGATTTCCTCCCGCGTGGTGATGCCGCCGGCGGCCGTGAGCTTGCGCCCGGTGGCCCTGGCGATGGCCTGGATCGCCGCCATGTCGGTGCCCTGCATCAGGCCCTCTTTGTCGACGTGGGTGTAGAGGAACTCCTCGCAGTAGCCCTCGAGCAGTCGCACGGCCTGCACGGCGGTCAGGGGCAGGATTGTCTTCCAGCCGTGGATGCAGACGCGGCCGGCCTTCGAGTCGACCGCCGCGATCAGCCGGTGCATGCCGATCGTGCCGGCCAGGGCGCGGGCGAAGTCGTGGTCGATCATCTGCGACAGGTCGGTGCCGTCGCCGGGGCGGAACAAGCCCGACCCGGCAATCACCGCCTGCGCGCCGGCGGCAATCAGCTCTTCGGCCCGGCGCACGCTGCGCACGCCGCCACCGACGCGGCAAGGCAGCTGCGCCGCGATCCGCTGGACCAGCGCGTCGTTGTTGCCGCGCGACATCGCGGCGTCGAGGTCGATCAGCTGCACCTTGGGGAACTTCGCGAACTTCGCGATCCAGCCGTCGAGGTCATCGGACGAGATGGCGAGCTTGTCACCCTGCACGAGTTGGACGACCTTGCCGCCCTGGAGATCAATCGAAGGAATCAACATATAGAGTTCAGTCGGGAGTCGGGAGTCGGGAGTCGGGAGTCGGGAGTCGGGAACCGGGAACCGGGAACCGGGAGCCGGAAGTCAAATTCTCACAGGAATGCCAGTGGCCATCAAGAACTCCTTGAGTTCGACGACGCTGCGTTCGTTGAAGTGAAAAATCGAGGCCGCCAGGGCCGCATCGGCGTGGCCCGCGCGGAACACGTCGGCGAAGTGTTCGAAGGTGCCCGCGCCACCCGACGCGATCACCGGGATGTTCACGGCATCCGAGACGGCGGCCGTCAGCGCGCAGTCGAACCCGGCTTTCGTCCCATCGCGATCGATCGAGGTCAGCAGAATTTCGCCGGCGCCGCGGTCGGTCGCCTCGCGGGCCCACTCGACGGCGTCACGTGGCGTCGCCGCCTGGCCGGAGCGCGCGTACACCGCGTACCTGGCATCTGTGGCATCCGGCCGTGGCCCGGCCACTTTCGCATCGATCGCGACGATCACCGCCTGGCTCCCGTATCGCTTCGCGAGCGTGGTGATGAGTTCCGGCGTCTTGAGCGCGGCCGTGTTCAGGCTGACCTTGTCGGCGCCGGCGTCGATGGCGGCGGCCGCATCAGCTTCGCTGTGAATGCCGCCGCCGACCGCGAGCGGCAGGAAGATCTCTCGCGCGACCGCGGCAATGGTGTGCGCGCGGGCCTGGCGCGCCTCGACGGTCGCCGTGACATCGAGAATCACGATCTCGTCGATGCCTTCGACGTTGTAGCGGCGGGCCAGTGCCGCTGGGTCGCCGGCCTCGCGCAGGCCCTCGAAGTTCACGCCCTTGACGACCTTGCCGTCGCGCACGTCGAGGCAGGCGATGATGCGCTTACTCAACACAGATTGATACTCCAGGGCCGCAGATGACACAGATGACGCCGATTATTCTGATCAACTGGTCCGCCCTTCTGGTCAACTGGTCCGCAGCCAGTTGGCAAGCATCCGCAGGCCGGCGGGCCCCGACTTCTCGGGATGGAACTGCATGGCCGCCACGTTGCCGCGCTCGACGGCGGCGCTGAACGGCACGCCGTATTCGCAACTGGCGACCGTGTCGGCGATGACCGGTGCGGCGTAGGAGTGCGTGAAGTAGACCTGTGTGCCCGGTGCGATCCCGGCCATCAACGTGCTGGGCCGCGGCATGGTCAGGCTGTTCCAGCCGACATGCGGCACCTTCAGTCGGCTTGGGGCTTGGGCCTTGGGGCCGGGGCTGTCGATGAGGCCGCAGCGCCCCGGGAAGACACCAAGGCCAGGCACCGCCGGCGCCTCTTCGCTGCCCTCGAACAGCCACTGCAAGCCGACGCAAATGCCGAGCAAGGGCGTGCCGCCGGCGGCAGCGGCCGCGATCGCGGCGCGCCAGTCGGCCGTCAGTCCGCGCGTGGCGTCGAAGTGGCCAACGCCGGGCACGATGATGCCGGCGGCCCGCCCGAGCTCGCCCGGTGCGGCCGGCGTCCAGACCTCGGCCCCGACTGCGGCCAGCGCCTTTCGCACCGACGCCAGGTTGCCGGCGCCGTAGTCAACCAGTGCGATCACAGCAGGCCCTTGGTGCTGGGCAGCAGGCGCGCCATGCGCTTGTCTTTCGCGCACGCCACGCGCAGCGCGCGGGCAAACGCCTTGAAGCAGGCCTCGATCTTGTGATGGTTCGACCGGCCGTACATCACCTTCAGGTGCACGTTCGCGCGCGCGGCCATGGCAAAGCCGTCGAAGAAGTCATGGACCAGCTCGGTCTGCAGGTCGCCGACCATGCGCACGTTGACCTTGGTGTCGACCACGCAGTGCGGCCGGCCGCTCAGGTCGATGGCGGCAACCGCCAGGGTCTCGTCCATCGGCATCACGAAGTAGCCGGCGCGGTTGATGCCGCGCTTGTTGCCGATGGCCGCCAGAACCGCCTCGCCGAGCGCGATGCCGGCATCCTCGACGGTGTGATGCTGGTCGACATCCAGGTCGCCGGTGGCCTTGACCTCGAGGTCGAAGCCGCCATGCCGGGCCACCAGATCCAGCATGTGATCGAGAAAGCGGATGCCGGTGCGGTTTTCGTACTGGCCCTTGCCGTCAAGGGCGAGCGTCACCTTGATCTGCGTCTCGGCCGTCCGCCGATCGATTACCGCGCGGCGCCCAGGCCGCCGGAGCGTTAGCGCAGGTGGCACAGGGCCTCCAGGGTCGCGGTGGCGTGTCGCGTATGCTCGACGACACCGGTGGTGAGCCGGAAGCAGTTGGGGCAGGCGGGATCCTTGGTGCGATCCCGCACGAACACCCCTTGCGCAATCATCCCGTCCACCAGCGCCCGCGCGCGGTCGCCGCCATCGAGCAACACGAAGTTGGCTGCGCTCTTCCAGTACCGCAGGCCGGCGCGCTCGCAGGCGGCGTAGACCAGTTGCTTCGACTCGTTGGCCTGCGCGATGTACCAGGCGCGAAACTCGGTGTCCTTGATCGCGGCGCGCAGCGCGGCGACGGCGACGACGTTCAGGTTGAACAGCGGCATGGCGCGGCGGATGGGCGCCAGCACGGCCGGCGACGCGATCATCGCGCCGACGCGCATGCCGGCCAGGCCGAAGGCCTTCGAGAACGTGCGGCCCACGATTACGTTGGGGTAATCGGCGGCCTCTTCCAGGAAGTTCTCGCCCATGAAGTCGTGGTACGCCTCGTCCACGAACACCACCGCGTGGCCGGCCTCGCGCGCCACGCGGCGAATGGCCGCTTGCGGCACCGGCTGGCCGCTCGGGTTGTTCGGATTGTTCACGTAGACGAGACGCGTGTTGGGGGTGATGGCCTTGAGCACGCCTTCGAGCGGGTAGGCGTAGTTGGCGCCGGCCGGCACCGACACGACCCGCGCCCCCATGGCGTGCGCGGCATTCAGGTACGGTTCAAACGCCGGTTGCGAGACGATGACCTCGGCCGAGCCCGAAAGGGCGGTGAGCGGCGCGCCGAGCTCGACCAGGGCGTCCGGGGTGCGATTGCCCAGGTAGCCGATCGAGGCGAGCAGGATGCCTTCGTCGAGGCCGTTGGTCAGCACCAGCCGGTCGGCGTCGACGCCCAGAAACGCCGCGGTCTCGAGAATCGCCTCGCGGAAGTCGGGATAGGTCGCCAGCCCCTGCGCGTCGAACGCCCGCACGGCCTCGACCACTGTCGGCGAGCACCCGCCGGTGTTCTCGTTGAGGTGAAGACGGAGGCCCGGGCCGAGGTCGGGGACACCTTGAATGGTTGTCATGGCTTGAACCTGGCGGGATCCGGGATCCGGGATCCGGGATCCGAAACGCGAACCTCGATCGAGCGGGCGTGGCCTTCCAGGCCCTCGGCACGGGCCAGGGTCGTTACCGTCCCGGCAATGCGCTGCAATCCGCTCCGGGTCATGCGCTGGACGGAAACCAGCTTCACGAAGTCGGCGGCATTCAACCCGCCGCGGAAGCGGGCCGCGCCGGCTGTCGGCAGCACGTGGTTCGAGCCGATGGCATAGTCGCCGGCCACCTGGGCCGTCCAGGCGCCGACGAACACGGCCCCAGCATTCCATACGCGCCTGGCCATGGCGTCGGTTCCAACCACGAGATGCTCGGACGCCGCCTCGTTGGCCAGGCCAAGGGCTTCGCTCATGGTGCGGCACACGATGATGCCGCCGTGGCGTTCGAGCGACTGCAGCGCCGGCCCGGTGCTGGGCATCTGGGCCGCCACCTGCCGCGCCACCTCGTCTGCGAGCCGGCGGTTCCAGGTGATGAACACCGCCCGCGCATCCGGATCGTGCTCGGCCTGGGCGATCAGGTCGGCGGCAATCGCGTCGGCCGGCCCGGTGGCGGTGACAATCAGGATCTCGGTCGGTCCGGCATAAAAGTCGATGCCGCAGTCGGCGGAGACCAGCGACTTCGCGGCCGACACCCAGCGGTTGCCCGGACCGACGATCTTGTCGACCCGGGCTACCGTGCGCGTGCCGTACGCCATGGCGGCGACGGCGTGGGCGCCGCCCACCTGGAAGAGCCGATCGACACCGGCTTCCAGTGCCGCCGCAAACACCGCGGCATCGGGCCGCGGGCAGCACGCGATCACCTCCGGGACGCCGGCCGCCCGCGCCGGGATTGCGGTCATCAGCAACGATGACGGCAGCGGATAGCGGCCGGCCGGCACGTAGCAGCCGACGCGCGACAGCGGGATCACGCGCTGCTCGACGCTAATCCCGGCGCCGACGGTCTTGCGCCAGCCCCTGGGCACCTGCGCCTTCGCGACGGTCCGGATGCTTGCCGCCGCGCGCTTGATCGCGGCTCGCACCGCCGGCGACAGCGTCTTTGCCTGCGCGGCCCACTGGGCACGAGGCACCTCGAGGCCGCCCTTCAAGCCATCCAGTTCGCGCGCGTACTTCACCAACGCGGCATCGCCGCCCTTGCGCACGCGCTCGACAATCTCGGACGCGCGCGTTTCGGTGACGCGATCGCGAATGCGAGTCGCCGACAACAGCTCGCTGACGGCGCGCCGGTTGGTTGATTCGACTATTCTCATCCTGTCTCTTGCGGCAGCACTAAAGTGCTGCCCTCCTGGCGCCGCTGTTAAACAACGATCTTGTTGAGCGGGTACTCGACAATGCCCTGGCCGCCGGCCGCCTTCAGGCGCGGAATCAGGTCGCGGGCGACTTTCTCTTCGAGGATGGTGTTGATGGCCACCCACCCCGGATCGCTCAGCGACGACACGGTCGGGCGTTGCAGCGCGGGCAGCAGGGCAATCAGCGTCTCGAGGTCGGTGCGCTTCGCGTTCAGCATCAGGCCGACGCGGCCCTGCGCGTCGATGGCCGCCCGCAACAGCAGCGCGAGGTTTTCGATCTTGGTCTTCTTGAAGCCATCGGCCATGGCCGACTGGTTGGCGATCAACTGGGTGTTCGATTCCATGATGGTCTCGAGGATGCGGAGGCGGTTGGCGCGCAGTGTCGAGCCGGTCTCGGTGGCCTCGACAATGGCATCGGCCAGCACCGGCGGCTTGACCTCGGTCGCGCCCCACGAGAACTCGACGTCGACGTCGAGGCCGTTGGTGGTGAAGTAGTTCTTGGTCACCCGCACCAGCTCGGTGGCGATGCGCTTGCCGTTGAGGTCGGCCACGGTCTTGAAGGGCGAGTCCTCAGGGGCGGCCAGCACCCACTTCACCTTGCCGAAGCTCTGCTTGGCATAGACCAGGTCGCAGATCCGCGCGAGCTTGGCCTGGTCGGGGTGGCCGATTTCGTGCTCGGCAATCCAGTCCTGGCCGGTGAGGCCGGCGTCGAGTACGCCGTCGGCGACGTAGCGCGCCATTTCCTGGGCCCGAATCAGCATGCACTCGATCTCGGGGTCGTCGATCGACGGGAAATACGAGCGCGAATCGACGCGCATCTGGTAGCCGGCGCGCTGGAACAACTGGATGGTCGCGTCCTGCAGCGAGCCTTTTGGAATGCCAAGCTTCAACTTCATTTGGTCTCCACGCCAGGCAACCCTGAAGGGTTGCCTCCACCTGTAATGTCCGTGTAGAAACACGAGCGCTCGCCGGTGTGGCAGACGTTGCCGTCGCCCTCGCGGACCACCTTGATCAGCACGGTGTCTTCGTCGCAGTCGACCAGCACCTGCCGCACGGCCAGGCGGTTGCCCGACGTCTCGCCCTTCATCCACAGCTTGTTGCGGGTGCGGCTGAAGAAGGTGACGTAGCCGCTCTGCTGCGTCAGCTGCCAGGCCTCGTCGTTCATGAAGCCGACCATCAACACCTCGTTGCTGGCCTCGTCCTGCACGACCGCCGGGATGAGCCCGTCAAGTTTTGAGAAGTCCATGTTCCTGTCCCGTCAAGTGGTGCCACCCCGTCAAGAAGTGACGTCCCGCCATAAACGCAAAAAAGCCCGCCGTCGCCGGCGGGCTTTTGCGTGAAACGAATCCTGGTGGATGTCGTCGGTCTCTACGCGCAAACTCCTGCCGTGCCGTTCTGTGAACGGTGGTGATGGCTGCGGTGCGCGTGGTGGACGAACGACATGACCTGAGAAGGGTAGTTGATCCGCACGGGGAATTGCAACCCGCTACCGTTTCCTGGGCAGGCGCTCGGTCGTATTCGCCGCATACCAGGCAAACACCGCCGCCACCGCGCCCTGCTGAATCACCTCGTCGTTCTGCACGTGATCGAAGGTGTCCATGTTCGAGTGGTGCGTGCGCGAGTTGTACTCGAGCCGCTCCTGGATGAACTGGAAGCCGGGGATGCCGGCGTCGTCGAACGAGCCGTGATCGGTCTGGCCCACCGAGCGCGGGCTCACGTTCTTCCAGCCGATATCCTTGAGCGGCTTGCCCCACTCCTCGAACATCTTCATGGCGCCGGTGTTGCCCTGGCCCCAGATGCCGACGATCCGGCCGGTGCCGTTGTCGAGGTTGAAGTACGCCTGCACGTTCTCGTGGCCGGGCTTCGGGGCCTTGGTCGTGGCATCGTAATAGTGGCGCGCCACGTACTCGCGCGAACCAAGCAGGCCCTGCTCCTCGGCCGCCCAGAGCGCCACGCGAATGGTCCGCCGCGGCTTCAGCCCCAGCGCCTGAATCACGCGCACCGCCTCGATCATCGCCGCCGAGCCGGTGGTGTTGTCGGTGGCGCCGGTGGCGTAGGGGTAGGTGTCGAAGTGGGCGCCCATGATCACGACTTCGTTGGCAAGGTCGGTGCCCGGGATCTCCGCGACGAGGTTGAAGGCGTTACCCGCCGGATCCGTTTCCGGATGGAACTTCGTCTGGATGTTCACTTCCATGCGCACCGCCTGGCCGCGCGCCAGCAGGCGGACGATGCGGTTGTAGTGTTCGACCGCGATGGTCGCCGACGGCACCTGCGCCGGCGCCTTGGGATCGCGGCTGCCGCCGCTGCCAGGGAAAATCGTGCCGCCGTCGACGACCTGCGTCTGCCACGACAGGTTGCTGCCGCCGGCCGGCGAGTCGTTGTCGGATCCGCGATCGAGATACACCGCCGCGCCTTCGGCGGCGAGAAAGCGCTGCAGCGCGGCCGGCGACAGGGGCACCGGCGCGCCCGCAGCGGGGGCCGGC
>Ga0209770_10000192_pt1 | contig 36621 bp, 38 predicted proteins | sample LauGreSu1BDMLBDD_2_FD_187572 | JGI IMG/M metagenome (GOLD analysis project Ga0209770, IMG submission 187572) | Freshwater lake microbial communities from Lake Michigan, USA - Su13.BD.MLB.DD (SPAdes) (version 2) | ecosystem: Environmental > Aquatic > Freshwater > Lake | place: Lake Michigan, USA... | reverse complement strand
CCGGCAGTTGCATGGTTATCATTATAGGGTCCACATTGTATCATTTTATTCATAGACTTAAAGTAAATGTATATTTCACTTGAACCTGCACATAATGCTTCTGGCTTTCCAAGCAAACGCTCAACTGCGTGTGAAATTCTTTCCGGTGGATAATAATCATCATCGTCCATATATACAATAATTGAACCGCGAACAAATTGATGCATATAATTACGCTTTGCACCCAACGTCATCTTTTCAGGCACTTCAAAGTAACGAATTTGTGGTATACCTGATGCCAAAACCAAGTCTTGTATTTTATCTGTACCATCGTCTACTATAATCCATTCTATCAAGTGCTTCGGATAATCTTGGTTGATAAAGCAATTAAACATATTCTGGATAAATGGTCTGCGGTTGAATGTTGGAGTGCACACACTCACCATCGGAAGATTAGACATATTCTTAGTTTGTTTCATTTATGTCCGTGAATATTATTAGTAAATACAACTATTTATATCGGTATATCAACATATATTTTAATTATGAATATATATTGATTATGAAACAACTTATACCTGTGGTTTCACACTAGATTGAGGTACGACCGGTTCGGTGGTTGGATTGAAATTGACATTGATACTGTTTACTTTCGGTATAACTTCAATGACTTTACTAACACTTTGCATCTTATTAGCAACATCATCCATTGTTGGAAGGCTACTTTTAACTTTATCCAACGATGGGAGTTTTTCGTATACATTGTTCACAAACTCGGTTGCGTTATGAATGTCTTCTTTGAGACTTTCGTCAAAACTCATTTCAGTCGGTTTAGAATTGTTCAAATTATCATTCATTGGTAATACATCGGACGGTTCAACTTCCGTAATATATGATGTAAAAATTGTTACACCGAGTAAAATGATTGCCATACTATTAATACACATCAAGACAATTTTTAATATGGGACCTTTAATATGCAACACATAATCAATGAGACCATATATGAACATCGCAATAAATCCAATACGTATCACGTATCTGTATATAAAATTCAGGAATACATTGAAATTGTTCGCTATTTTATCTAACATTGACATCGGTTTGCAAATGGTTTCATCTTTTACTGGAAGTTTATTTGCATTGATATATTGATGTATTTTTTTGATTGTTGCGAAAAAACCGTCTTTACTTAACAATGGTATTCCAAAGAATGAGAACACAAACAGATACAAGAAACACAATGTTGCAGCAATCGGTACAGAGAACATCATCAAAAAGAATATTTTAAATATATTGGAAATAAATGGCATGATAAGTGACGCTGGGAAGCCCGCTACCAGTTTCGCTACGTTTAATGCCGCAGAGATTGGTTGAAATTCAAAAAACGACAACACATACAGTAAAAACGTAGTACCATACATAAATGAGAGTATCGGGTTAGACATATTTACACTCGCGATATCAATTAATATTTTGCGAATAGATGATGCAGACGAGTAGAAGAAGCGAATAAGTATAACGAACAGCAATATAAAACAGATTGCCACATTGATATAACTCGTTAAAAATTCCGGACCAGACTTGACAAAGTATTCTTGTAATTTTTCAGGAAAAAACAATGGAATATCTAAGAGGAAATCTAACAATGCATATATTGTATTCACTATACCGGCTTCGTGTAAACTCTCGCGAGAAATATCATATAATTCTACGCGGTCTCCGTGCTCTTTATAGAACATCATAAACGCCCAATTATATACGGCAATTATGGCAGCAATCATAGATAAAAACCAACAAACATATTTTTTTACAACTGGAATATCTGCTTTATTTTTAGATTTACCTGAGCCTATATTTACAATCGTTTCTGCAATCTTGGTTATTACGTTATTAATCGCATCGTATAATGAATTAATGGAATCTTCTGCTGAAAACTTTTTGGTACTTCGTTTAGGTCCTCCACCTTCGTATATATTATCTGGTTGTGTCCAATCATCCTCACTAAACGTTGCAAATGGTTCAGACGTCGGTCGTGTAGACGTATTATCTGTTGTGGGTTCCACATCATTTATATTTTCTAAGGGTTCAATGTTTTTGAAATTTCGTCGTTTTTTCTTTTTATGCACCATATTTATTTTATTTTTCATTGCCTCTGTTTGAAAATTAGTAGCATCATTTGTGTTACTAAATGTTTTCATATAGGGACTATTCATATTAACTTCTGGCATTTGTTTCATAAGTATAGTATAATATTTATTGCTTATACTATACCGACGTATAATAAAACGTTCGTTCACGCGGAATTATCTGGTATACATCATCCCACAATTACCATTAATAAACGAGAGAATGTTATATCTTTCTTCGTACAAAGTCATATTATAATTATATTCGTATAATTTCCAATTTGATTTACGGACGCCTACTGCATTTCCACATAAATCACATATAATATCAAACCTAGAATTCACTGGGTCAATCGGTGGAACATATGTAGATATTTCTAATTCAATGTTTTTAAATTTACTGAGATTAATCGCTCCGGATGGCTGATATTCATATGGGCTCGTATTCAAGCAGAAATTATAACAGTAAATACCTTCTTTTGCGTTACCCTTTGTACGAGTATACTTCTCAATATAATCATATATTCCACGAGTTAAAATATTTTCACGATACTCACCATCTAAAACTATACCCATGGTTTCTAAGATATGTTTATGATTATCAACTACAAAGTTACCAGTAATATATATACCAGTGGTACGACTATCCTCAGGGTCCACATTTGGAAATTCGCCAATCAAATTAGCATCATTTCTATATACAGATATGTCAACCGGAACATTCTTATATGGCCAGTTTGAATAATTTGACCACTCATTACGCATATTCGCATCATTTCGCTGTAAATACCACATCCAACTTGAAATCATACCATTTGATTCGAGTTTTATACGTTTTGAACCAGTAATATTTTCAAATTTATATTCAAACACGTCTTTTACTAAATAAACGTGGTCTTCTGCCGCAAATACGTGGGCTTCTTCCTTTGAAAGAAAACAGTATGTAGATATTAAATGTATATCTGCGTTCCATGTAGATACTTGATTTTCATATACCACTGGATTAAATCCGACAAGGGTATCATTATTTATAATTGGAGTAGGATTACTTGGAGGGGTTTGCAAGAAACGATACATTTGAAACCGGGCTTCGTTAAAATCCGGCTGAACATAGGGTCTATTATTTGCATTATCAAATACATCACGCACAACGAACAAGTCTCTTATCGGACGCATTGTCACATTAATTACCAACTCGTTATATTGTAACGCAATTAGTGGAAATGCACAACCATTATTCAACGTAAACCAAGTATTTATTGGAATATACAAATTTCGCCCACGAATAGAGGGTTCCGCACCAGTTGTTTGATTCCCATACATCGCAGACGGATACGAATTCGCTCGCGTATAAGAGTTTGCTGGGTTATTTAACTCTGTTACGTGTCCGGTCATTTGATTAAATAATTCCTTTTTTTCTGCGGTAAAATCGCGTTCAACCATTAATTGTAAATATTCACCAGTATATTTTTGTAATGTTTGAGAACCACACGTAATCACTATTTCCTTTATCATATTTGTACCGAGATGTTCTATCCACTTAAAATCATAAGGTGCCCAACGAAAGTCAGTTCCATTGACTTTGCTATCTATTGGATGATGTATAGGGCTCCATATATCAGGTATGGTTACAACTACATACGTGTCCATAAGTAACTCGGCATAACGCGGAATTTTAAATGTAAAAGTTGAATCCTCAGTTAAACGAAGGTCTCTTAAACCATTGTAATCTATTCTGAACTTCTGAAGTCCAAAGTTACTATATTTACAATAGGTAACTTTAAAGAAAGTTTTACTAGGATTTCCAGTTAAAAATAGATTATTATTTCCAAGTGCAACAATGTTTAGTAATCCACCTGCCATTTCTGTTTAATATATATTTACTATTATATTTGTTATAGATAATTATATTTATTTTTTGTCTCCTTATTCTTTATAGTCGGTGTAATATGAAAACTTATCAAACAATATTGCTTATAATCACAATATTCGTTTTTCTATATGTAATATGGCGTTTTCTCAGACGACGTAGAGAAATAAGTCGCTTGCAAAATAAACTACATATTGAAGGATTAAAGAACTTGCACAAATGCAAAAACCCTACTTGTGAAAACAATCATATTGACCGAATTGAAGGGTTTGGTTCTCTTGAAACCGAATACAATGGACTTATTGAAACCAATCCGAATAATATTATGTCTATTGGAAAAAAATATACTGACCGTCCACTCAAAGAGTATGTTATTAAGACCTCTTACAATAGTGCGATCACTGGTAATTATGTGAACACTGAAATGGTAAAATACGTCTTACAACGCGGATGTCGTTTCTTAGATTTTGAAGTATTATACATAGATGAGAAACCATATGTCACCTATACCACTGACAACAAGTACGAAATCATTAATACGGACAACAAAGTACTCTTAGATAATGTGTTAACTGCCGCGATATCACAAGCATTTACCCAACCTAGTCCGAACTATGAAGACCCGTTATTTATTCATTTGCGTCTAAAATCCAACAATAATGGCATTTATAAAGCAGTCGCTAAGTCTATTGATGCTAATTTACGTGCGAAATTATATTCTAAAAAAATTACTCATAAGACAAAGTTGTCGGATATAATGGGAAAAGTGGTTATTGTAATGGACAAATCCATAAATCGCAAATATGCGACTGATTATAATGGGAAAAGTGGTTATTGTCATGGACAAATCCATAAATCGCAAATATGCTACTGATAGTCTATGTCCAGTTAGTGATAAGGAGTGTCACAATCTCTCTAATTTTATCAACTTGGAGAGCGGCTCCGATATCTTGTATCAAAACACATATACCGACATTCTAAACCAATCCTATAATATTGTTAACATACAAGATAAATGCGAAATTTGTACAGATGTTCATCGTTATAGACTGGTTGTTCCCGACAAAGTAAATAATAATTCTAAAAATCCGGATGCATATGAACTTATTGGAAAACACGGATGCCAGATTGTTGCAAACCGCTTTTATATAAAAGATGATTATCTGAATAAATATGAAAAGATGTTTCACGATAACAAAGGTGGTATAATACCACTAGCATTTGTTTTAGACTATATCAAGAAGGAGGAAGGAAATAAATAGGACCTAGTTTAGACCAATACAAAATCTTGTTATATTGTATACAATGAATAAATATAACAAGAAACGCTCAAAGAAGGCTTATCCTACATCCCGCCAAAAATTTAAAAATGCGGCTTGTAATAATACTATGACTTTTCAAGAGTGTGAAATGGCAATATTAAGACAATCTATTGATGAAAATGAAGAACTACAAGGACAACGTATTGTAAATAACGAAGATGTCAAAAAAATATTGAAGATTGTTGAAGACTTTATAGTAAATAAAAAACTTATTTGTTATGGTGGAACTGCGATTAACAACATCTTACCCAAGAATGCACAGTTTTACAACAAAGAGACGGAATTACCCGATTACGACTTCTTTTCACCGAATGCAATGGATGATTGCAAAGAACTCGCGGACATCTATTATAAGAATGGATACACGGATGTTGAAGCCAAAGCCGGTGTGCACGTCGGAACATACAAAGTATTTGTAAACTTTATACCCATTGCTGACGTTACCTACTTAGTACCGGAAATATACAATGCAATCCATAAAGAAACGATAATTATTGCGGGTATTCACTATGCCCCACCCAATTATCTACGTATGGCAATGTATTTAGAGTTATCTAGACCTGCCGGTGATATTTCTAGATGGGAAAAGGTGCTCAGCCGATTAAACTTATTAAACCAGTACTATCCGATGAACGATACCGAATGCTCACATATTGATTTTCAACGAAATTTGGACAGTAATATGGATAATGCAGAACAGTTGTATATTGTTACTCGCGACACGTTAATTAATCAAGGGGTAGTATTTTTTGGAGGATACGCATTTGGACTATACTCAAAGTACTCCAATGGAAAATACAAAATGGACGAAGTACCTGATTTTGATGTATTGTCAGAAGACCCCGACCGTACCGCCATGATTGTCAAAGAACAATTGATGCAAAATAATTTTAAGAAAGTAAAAATCGTTAAGCATAAACAAATTGGAGAACTTGTACCCGAACGTTGCGAAATAATGGTTGGACCAGAAACAATTGCTATGATATACAAACCTATTGCGTGTCATAGTTATAATAAAATACAAATCAACAATAATGAAGTTAACGTTGCAACCATTGATACCATTTTGAGTTTCTATTTGGTGATGATTTATTTGGATGTAGAGTTAAATTACAATAGGCTTATTTGTATGGCAAAATTTCTCTTTGATATTCAAGCCAAAAATAGACTAAACCAACGCGGATTGTTGAAACGCTTTTCTATGACATGCTATGGTAAACAGTTAACATTAGAAGATATACGAGCAGAAAAGGCATTAAAATACCGTGAATTCAAAGAAGGCAAAGTCAACAAAGATGAATACGATATGTGGTTTTTAAAATATAATCCGGGTGAAAAACCTGTAAAAGCCAAGCATAATAAAACACGGAAAAACGTCAAGTCTTTGTCATCTGAAAGTTCTCCTGAACCGGAAAAGGAGCCAAAAAAGAAGACGATATTTGACATATTACTGGCGGCTAAAACTCACTAATAAATGTGGTAAATTGAACCATCGTATAATACAGTGACCCAAACAGCATACTTTTTAACAGTAGCCCGTAAAAGTTAAAATTGCCATCATCATTGTAAATGGATAAGAAAGACAGTTTTTTAAATATAAGTGTATTTACCACAGGCATCTGAAATATGAAATATAGGATGGCAATAAAAATCGGTGTTTGAAGATTTGTAATCATATCATCTATTGAGTTTCTGCGCCTCTTTTTCTCTTCGTATTCTTTTAGGTTCTTTTCAGTGTCTTTTTCGTGTTCTCTAACATAATCGTCCAAGTCCTTAGGTTTTGGAATATAATTCGGTTTTACGCGTTCGTCTTGCGAATATACGGTTGTATCTTGTTGTATATCACGAGATGGCAATCGTTGATGTTGCATCGCATTTAATTGCGCGATATCTTGTTCGGACAATTGATTTGGTACAGGTACCATCTGACGTGCATTGTTTTGTGGAAATTGTGCGGTAGTATCTTGTGGCATCTCAATAATCGGATTTTTATCTGAAATTCCATATGGGTTTGGGTGAATGTTTATAGGAATGTAATTGTTTGGCATCTCAGTTGGTTTATTGGAGGGTGCATTGCCATTTGGTAGGTCAGATAATCTCGTAAATGAATTCTCCATTTGACTATACAATATCTGATAACAATATTGTATAATTTTTACGAATAAACCTTTGTATTCTATTTATTCATCGGTTACAGTATGTGCGGATACCTTAATAATACGCTTCGTGGAATCACACTTTCCGGGTTCACTTTTATATTTATAGCATTTATCACTATGTTTAAATGTTTTATCTTCAATGTCCTCAATGACGGGTCCGTTAAACACTAAACATTTGTCATCCGCACAAGTTTTCTTGAACAATGTTGCTAAACCCAAACCTAATAATATAGAAATCAACATCTGTCCGGTTGGTGTGTTTAATAGTCTTTTAAAATTCATTGTATATTATAACTTACGATAATATAGAACGACTAAATTGTAAATCAATAATGATTATGATTGTACCGGTACTTTACTGATTTCACTTTCGTTTGTAGGACAAGTGACCTCTGTTTGTTTCAACGAAAAACAAGTATCCGTACTATCTTTATATTGCAAAACGCCTACATTTTCTGGCGTAGGGTAAACGTATATTTTTCTAGCGTCGGGCATCGTAATATAAATTGCAAATAACCCGAATGCTAAACTTAGTATGAAAATGTCTAGTCGTATGTATTTGAATATACTCATAACGCAACTAACTAAAATATAGACATATTTTTCTATATTCAATATTTTTATTTTTTACTCTTCTTCTTTTTCTTTTGCGAGGCTAGTTGAGAGTTCTTTTTATCTTCTTCATCCATCTCCTTCAATAAATCTGGATGAATAAAACTCTTTTCTTGGACCTCTTCTCCTTCCAATCTAAACACGTATTTATCTTGACCACTACCCTGTTGCAATGAATACTTTGCCGCGAGTTGTCGTTGCATTTCAATACGCGCTTTTAGTTCTTCCTCTTGCTTTAATCGTTCCGCTTCTTGTTGTAAACGTTTGATTTCAACGCGTCGCTTGGCGTTTTCCTTCAACTTTTCTTTTTTTACCATTCTATCCATTGCATTTGTATCCAAACGAACATTCTTACCAAGACCCCCTAATCCACCCAGACCAGCAGCCAATCCTCCCAAGTTACCCATACCACCTAGACCCGCAGCCAATCCTCCCAAGTTACCTAGACCACCCATCCCCTTCGCCATCGTCTTAAACATATTGTTCAATTCGTCGTTTCCCCCCATATCTTTCATCTTACCGATAAGGTCGCCCGCTTCTTTCATAATTTCCTCACGTGAAATTTCGCCACTTTTCATTTTTGCATCTAATTTACCACTCACCGATTTCATCAAATCCATAATCTTCTTCGGGTTTTTCATGAGGTTCTTAATCACATCTTGTGGATTTTCAGTATTCGCTGCATCCGCGCCTAGTAAATCCGCAAATTCACCGGAAATTTCTTCTGCCATCTCCTTAGCAAGAGAACCAATCTTTCCATTGAAAATGTTCTTCAAATGGTCTTGAATATTCTCCATATTTGGCATTCCTTCCATTTTATCAAACATATTTTTAAATTCCTCCGGTTTTTCTGATTGACTATCGCCATCGTTTGCAGCAGCATTATCCATATTCTTGAAAAAATCGGTTAGTCCACTCATCGTCTCACTCAATTTCTCCTGCAAATCCTTTTCGTCAATACCATCAAATATGTTCATCGTGTCGCCAAACATGTCTTTATCCTTTACTTCCCCAATGACTGTGAATAAAACCAACTGCAAATATTTCCACATTGTTTTTTTGGTATTATCACTGACACCTTCGGTATTGTACAAAACTTTAAAATCCACATTTGGTAAAAAGTGTACATTTACTTGACTTTCCTCCGAAAAGATATCTTCGTTCTGATATAAAATATCAAAAAAACGTTCAGGATATACCGACTTACAATGATTAAAAATACCGGTCAATACATCTTCTGGCAACTCGGGATAAATCATATCATTCCATAAATGAACGTATTCGGGGAAGGTGATGGATAAATCTTTTGTGAAATCAAATATGACAGAAGCAAAATTCTTAGGAATAGTTTTAACGTCCATAATATAAATATGTTTGAGGTTTTATTTAACTCATTTTACCCATAAATATAATTGAATGGTGTAGAAAATTGAACTATTTAATTACTAATACCAAGTAAAACATCTACTTAATCAACATTAGTAATAATGTCAAAGAATACGTTAAAGTTATATATTCCCCGCTTGTTAAATGGTATTACTACAAAGGTAGTAAAGAATACGTTTAATCGTTTGCAACTTGGGGACGTATATTATATTGATATGCATCGTAAAATAAACGAAAATCGTAATGTCTATTATTTTGCATTCATAGAAATAAATTTATATGATACAGATGCTGCGGATAATCTTGCTAATCTGATAAATGATAATAAGGTAGTTAAACTGATATATGATGAAGAGGCTGCGTTATACTGGGAAGTTAAGAACCATATTCCAAAAGATGTACGTAATGTGAAATCGTCTGCCTTGGTTACACCTGTCACACACGAAAAATTTGTTAGTATCGTTAAGTCTCAACAACTACCTATGTATGTAAGTGATGAAAATGCAGGACCAGAAAATGATGACCCGATTGATTACGACAAGGATGATGTCTTTGATTACGATACATATATCAGAGACAACGTATATAATATGTGGGATAATAAGTACAATTTTCGTCCTCTAATCTAGATTATTAAACCAAAGAAAAAATAAAAATATGAAAATGTAAATTTTGTACATTTTTTTATAGTCATATTGTATAGCCGAACAATATGTCATATACCACATCGGAATTAACCAAACTACAAAATAATTTTCAAAATATATGGCTATTAAAGGACGAGATAGTTAAGACAAAACAAACGATTACCATGAAACTCTCTCATTTGAAAACCATATATAGCGATTTAACCAAAAAGAATACAAAAAAGATGTATTTATTTTGTCTGGATACCTTCTTTTTTCAATATAAAACATATTCTATTGAAATGGAGAACTTAGACAAACACCGAATATTATTAAATAATCGTATGTATTGTGATTACTACAAATTATATAATTTGATTACTGCATACATGAAAGAGAATGCTGAGGAACTTGATACGGAACAATTAGACATTCGTACATTTGCCGCATACAAAGAACTTGAACCATATCACGAATATAATTTAGATGATATAAAAGCATTGCATTCAACTATTTTATCCTTTATTAAACATCTGCAAACTAGATACGAGACAAACGAAGATAATATACGTAATTATAATTCAAAACATCGTGTCGGATTTTCCATCTCTAACTTTTTAAATACGATGGATTACGAGAACTTGTTAGTTAAACAACAAATTGATTTGTATTTGAATTATATGGCGTTTTTCCATATCTCGCAACAAAAACAGTTAAAACGATTACTGAATAAATTACAAGAGTTTGATACCGATATTGAGGAGAACCTGAATGTAAACACGATGTGTTCAATTAATGATATTGCACACTCTGAACCGATTGAAGATTTCTTTAAAATGGAGGCTGCGTCTGTCATTTCACAATATAACAGTGAAGCCAATTTAAATGTCATTGAACAGATAAAAATAGAATTTGCTGAGGAAGTCAGTTCAGATAGACCGTGAGTTCTGGCGTAATCGTCGCAATAATAACATTGTAAATACAAAATTACAACGTTATTGCTATATTTTTATTTGTATGTTATTATATATAAAATCTAAATGACAGACCGAGAAAATGATAAATTAGGTTTAGATAGTCCACGAGAAATTTGTAGCAATAATCCACATGATAATAAATCACTCAATGCGAATACAGAGAGTAATATTAATTGCGTTGAATGGTCGCCAGATAATGAAAAAATAATGATTGAATGGTGTGATGTTGCCCAATGTTATAAATGGTTAAATTTGCGTTCACACGGTAAATATTCTACTATGCACGCTTGGTTTACCATACCAGCGATTGTATTTTCTACCATCAGTGGTACTGCGTCGTTTGCACAAGAAAGTTTTCCTGAAAATATGCGGAGTTATGCTCCGTCCATCATTGGTAGTATCAATATTTTTATTGGCATTTTAACTACCATTCAACAATATTTAAAGATTTCTGAGTTGAATGAAGCACATCGTGTCGCCGCCATATCCTGGGATAAATTTGCACGTAATATACGAATTGAGTTAGCAAAAAAACCGTCGGAAAGAGACCACGCAGGACATTTTTTAAAAATCTCTCGTCAAGAATTTGACCGACTGATGGAAACTAGTCCTTCCATCACTGACGCTGTGATTGAGGAATTTAACGACAAATTTAGTGGAAAGCCTGGTTCTGAAAAGAGACGCCATTTTGACAAGTTGAAGAAACCAGATATTTGCGATACCATTATTAGTGCGGATGAAACACGTAATCGTTGGTATGAGGAATTAAATAATATACCTGCGGATACAATGGGTTCAATTGACGACGCTGCTTTACGTGCGAAAGATAAGTTTATATTGGAACAACAACAACTATTACAAGAGAAAGAAGCCGAACTTGCGCGTCATAACGAAATACAATTAGCAAGTGTACGAGTAAAACTAGATAATCAAGAAAAGGCAGCGCAAATACGTAGAGAACAAGACTTATTTTTTAATAGTCAGGTTGCTGTTATAAATGCATATATAAATGGTTATATGTCATTATATTCTAGACAACCAACGGTTACCGAATTAAAAGAGAATTTCAAGAATGAAATACAAGAAGACATATTAGATAAATTCTTATCTACTTACGACCAACTACAAAAAGTATAGTCGTGGAGAACCTATAACAATATTCGGGTTTATTACAAATATTGTTATATTTCGGAGAACAAATCAATGCTCTTCACTGACCAGTATTCAATGCCGTCAGATAAAAAACATACACACTCGATAAAAAACATACACACTCGTTATCTTCAATATACTCATATTCGGTTTTAATGAATGGTTCGTGCAATACATACACTGCATCATAATTTAATAGTGCAAACCGTTTTACTAGTGTAGCATCGGAATTGTCCAATAATTTACTTGTAAATAAATATCCATTACCAACCACTGGGTGGTGTATTTTATCATTGATTAAAGACATTGTTGTATCGTTGGTATCTAAGTACTTCGCATTTGTATATTCGCCATTTATCTCTTCACATAAATACACTGCAATCGGATAAAGGATTGGTTGTTGTTTGTTATCACGCATATATTTTAACACGTTCTCGCTATTGATTACGTTTGCCGCTCCATCCGAGATGGGTATTCCGTTTACACGTTTTTTATTTATAATTTCTTCAATGAGACAACTTTTATGGTTCTCGTCAAACTTGTTTATAAATTCTACGTCAGATACATCAAAGAACACATATATCTCTCCTGCGACTTCAACAAAGCCTTTATAGCATTCAAATGAAATTGACTTGTTATCTACTGAATTATTTTGTATATAACGAGAACCTTGCATATACAAATAATCGTCATTTTCATCAACATTTTCGGTTACAATTGGCGCATTCGTTTCCACTTCTTGTTGTGGGTTCTCATCAGTTGCATCCAAGGGCATAATATGCTCCGGATTATCCTCAACTTCGGCATCGTCTGTGGTTACTGTATTTGGTGATAGCACTTCTGTAATGTTTGGAAATGATAATTCGCCATCATTTGCCATAAGATAATAGGTAATAAACGGCTGTTTCAACCCAGTATGTTGCATATACATACACAAATATGTGTTCTTCTTATTCTCCTCATCAAATTGGAATTCGCGTGATAATGGGTCATCGTTTAGATAAGTGTATTTTTCATCCGATATGTTATTGGTAACTATGTCTGGGTTTTCTTCATATTCAGGTATATTTAAAATTTCACTTGTGTTCTCATAGTCAGTAGTAATATTGCGGGTTTTCTTCATGAATTTATCTCTAATCAGATTTCTTGTATCAGTAATGCTAGACATTGTTGTATACACTATACTGCAATTTTATTATGAGATGTAAACTAATAATAAAAATAATATAAAGATGTTTTAGTAGTTATTTGTATAATTAGCAACCGCTATATATCTATTTAGGACTTTTCCTACCCAATCCTTTCTAAATCTAAATGACCGTTGCCGACGAGAAATCTCTACAAAGTGACTATGCCGACTATGAACCGGTATATAAACAAGACGAATATACATTAGCCAGCGAGAGCAGTGTAAAGTCTGACCCCAGTCCTGCTAAGCGAAAGCAGCGAAATTATATGGATGCCTATCTATTGAACGACAAGACATACCACAAGATGGTTCGTTTTGGTGGTTCTAAGGACGAAAAGGTTGGCGTGTATTCCACTCCAACCACTCCTGGGTCAAAAATTCGTGATGCTATTACCGGTGCTACTACACCGCTATGTAGTGTTGGAAGTGCATACGAAGATTTGTATTTCAAAGTCGTATTTGCTACTGGTGATTTCGGTAGCGAGCCGAAAACAATGTTCTTTGATTGTCCAGAGCAATATGAGCGCCATCTAAACGCTACTGTTTCTCAACAAAATAAGGACAAGTGGACAAATAAGTTTGCTGCTGCTCGCAAAGTCTTAACCGAATAATAGTACAAACAACTACTGCCATTTAGGAATTTATTACACATAAAAAACAAAACAAAAATGTCGTTATATTATAAATCAACTCAAAATGTACGATACACCCATTCCAATGATAAATTATGTAATGGTAGGAATTACCGCTTCGGTATTAGCCTATGCTACTGCTACTGCAATGGATATTGATGATAATACGAATGAAAATCCTGATAATAGTACCGGATGGGCGGTTGACAGTTTACCCGGTTTTGATAACAAGGAAACCAGTGAACCCGAGCCCGAGCCCGAGCCTGAGCCAGTGGAAGAACCACCGATGCCTGAGGCAGAGGCTGAGGTAATTCCAGAAACACCCGTACCAGAAGTAGAAGCGCAATTAGTCACTGAACCGGAAAAACCGAAACAGCCAGTTGCATTACCAAGTATTTTTGGTGGAAAACGTTCCAAACAATCATTACGTAATAAGAAATCACATAACAAAAAACACAAAAAAACCCGAAATCACAAGCATCATAAATAGAAAATTGAAATTATATTACCTATTACAAAATAAGTAACATAATTTACCAAGAAGTCATTAGAATGTCACATTAGAATGTCATTTATTACACATATCACACCGCGCAATGTGTCTGACATTTTTATAACCGCAAATAATATAAAAAACAGTCTATCGCAACCTTTAAACAAGGTATATGTTTCCATCGGAGGGAAATTCAATGCGCAATATGTACAGTTAAACCGCAAGACACAAATTGAAACCAATTCAGTATTTCAAATGCTTCCTGGTTTTATTCAATGTAAAGAAACATATGAGGATGACCAGTGTATTATCATTGCAATTGACGATTTTCAAAATAAAACCAATACGATAGAAAATATAGGGTTATTAAACCGGCATCTCATAAAAGGCGCTCATATCATACTATGCAATCAATATTGCACAGAAACATTTATTGCTTCTTTTATGGAAAATCTACTTGAATTCCTGAAACAGTCAAATATATACAAGGAAAATTTTATGATATGTAATTACGTCAAATTTCTAAACGAACCAAATGATTTTGAAAAAATGTCTGCAACCGTTATTCCAGAGACTATACAGCATATTCTGAACTTAGAAGCAAATAATCTATATTCGGAATGCTTTTACGATTGGTTTGGATACAATAATCACTTATATAATTACATTTATTGCTACAAACTATATCGTCATAATTTTATAATTTTACAGAGATTAGAACAAATCATTGAACAAATAACTTATAATTCAAACACAAAAATCTCCTTTCGCGACTACAATGAAACCAATTACTTGGATAAAATATATGATATTACTGGGAATGGCATTGATAAGTATAGATTATCAATGTCATTGCGAGACCATTTAATTGCAAATAATCATTTAGAGCACAAACCTCGGTAAGGTTTACAACAGGTCTAGACACGCTTGGAAAAAGTTTTGTAATTTGGCTTTATCTATACCACCAACCGCCTCGTCAGGAACAAAACTATTGTTACCTTTTTTATAGCACAAAATGACAGGAATACCATTTACCATCTTTTTCATTTTTAGGAATGCATATAAATCTACACTGACGTCAATGTCTACGAGTACACATTGAACAGTATTGGGCATAGATTTAAATGCTTCATTCACAAGAGGTTCAATCATTTTACAAGGACCGCACCAATCTGCTCCAAATTTAATAATCACCAATCCTGGATTTGATTGGAGAAGTTCTGCGAACTGTTTTCTGTCACAAAGGTTAGTCATCACCGGAAGCCCCATTTTGTTATTATATTATATTCGTATTTTTTTATTTTGTTTTCGGATAAACTAAGTAAAAACAATATATCAAAATGTTATACATAGAAATACAAAATGTCAGCAACTACAAAAGCCCATAACCTAGATATACATATGTATTCTCTCAAAGAATTGCTAGCATTATTTAACACTGATTATAATATATCCTTTGATGATTTAAAACGAGCGAAAAAGCAAGTATTAATGACCCATCCAGACAAATCTAAGTTACCTGCTGAATATTTTTTGTTTTATAAAAAAGCATTTGATATCGTTGTTAATTTTTATAACAATCAAAATAAACAGTCTCAACAGATAAATGCAGAGAATACTACATATGTTCCTACTTCGGTATCTAATACAGATAAATCTACTACAAAACAAGTTGTAAATGCTATCAATAATATGAATAAACGCGAATTCCAAGACAAATTTAATTCATTATTTGAAAACACAATGGTTAAAAAACAAAATAACACCCGAAATGAATGGTTTTCAAAAGACGAACCTATTTACGACACCCACGATAACGTCAATGCAAATAATATGGGACAAATGTTCGATAAAATCAAAGAAAAACAATCCGGTATGGTAAAATACACTGGTGTTAATAATTTAGTTGTTAACAGTGGAAGTGGTACTAACTTTTATGATGAAGAAGATGATAACGACGATACATACGTTACTAGTGACCCGTTTAGTAAATTAAAATACGATGATTTACGCAAGGTTCATAAAGATGAAACCGTGTTAGCAGTCAGTGAACGTGATTTTAATAAGGTCAAGCAATACAAATCAGTTGACCATATTATGAGAGAACGAGGCAGTCAGTCATTGACACCTATTGAAAAACAAGAAGCCGAGAGAATGCTGTCAATACAAGAACAACAATATAGAGAACGTATGATGAACAAAGGGCATTCCGCCAATTTACAAACAATGCAATACGCAGAAAAAAATAAAGCGGTGTTATCACAGTTTTTACGATTGACTAACTCAACTACGTAGAATGCATTCTCTTTCCAAAAAAACGTTCTTTATCCAAGTCCAACATCAAATCGGTGTAACTCACTGAACGTTCTTCCACATCACTGTAATTATCATATTGTACAGTGGTTAGCGGAATAATTAAATACCAGAAATACTGTGTTTGCAACCGCTTCCAATAGATATCCAATGCGTATTGTCGTTTATTTGTGGGTTCCTGCATTAATTTCTGCAATCCAGTCTTGAAGTTGTCTATCATTACATCGTACATTCCACGTTTTACTATATATCCTGTTGTGGTTTGACAGTTTAATATGCGAACACAATAGTCATTTATTGTAAAGAATGGGGGTGCGTTATTTCCACTAACAATCAGTACGTCCCAGTTAATCTCTTTATTATTATAGAATTTTGTTATATTCTCTTTCAAGAGCTGCGGTTTTAGAAAAGTAATATCATCTTCGCATATAAATACGTGTTCATAATTACGGTCTTTCGCTAACTCTAAACATTTAATATGACTTAGAGTGCATCCAATTGCACCAGATGTCATTTTAATTGCATCTACACGTTCTGCGGTTATACCCATTTTTGTAAATTCCGCGGTAACGTGTTCTAATCTGTCTGTACGACTAGCGAGATTAATAAACAGAGTATTTGTAAATAATTCCATATTTATAAATACTAATAAACATTATCTATATTTGTTTCATAACAATATATTTTTAGTTATCATTTTCCACCGTTTCAACGAAAACGTCCATGTTTGTTTGTTGCTGAATTAACGACATATTTTGCGGTTTAATGTCTGGCTTGGTCAACATATTCAACCGTTCGTTTGTCATAACTACTTGTCTTGATAATTCCAATATTATATTTTTCAACGATGCGATTTCATTCTTATGTTCATTCATCAATTCCAATATTTTTGAATTATTTTGGTCATTCGTGTCAGAGAGGTTCGCCGATTTTTTATTCGTTGGTTCCTCGCGTACAAGTTGAATATTGTCATTCGTTGATACCGGTTGTAAATTCGCAGATGGGGCTGGATGGATATTCAAATATGAATTACGTTCTTGCACTTGTTTTTTGATAAGTTCGTCCATGTTTGAAATCGCGGTGTCCTTTTCCTTCTCGCGAAAGTCTATTTCGGGGGGAAGTTGTTTATCAAACAATGACTTATATTCTTGCTGTTTTTGCATAAATTGTTGTTTGTATAATTCTTCTCTGTTGTTTTCGGGAATAGGTGGTGTTGGAATACTACTATATGAGGCGGGGGTCATTTCATTTTGACGCTGTACCATAACATTCGTTTGTGCCATTGTATGTATATTTTGTATCATATAGGTAAGGACCTCTTTATTTACGTGATTAAGTTCATTCTTATCAATTGTTCGTCCTTTGTAGAGATTGTAAAAATGTTCCATTGTCGTTTTAAACCATTGTTCTTTTTTAATATGAGTATTTGCTTGAAAGAACTGGACGGCAAAAGGGTTATTATTGATAATTTCCCATATTAATTGTTGATTTTCCGGATGGAATAATAGTGACATTATATCAAACTATAACGTCATATGTTTATACTGTTTGTGTCACGGTTAAATTTGTATTCATTTTGACTTATTTTTCCGTTTTGAATTATTCTTTCGGTTGGACTTATTTTTTCGCTTGGATTTGTTTTTTCGTTTTGACTTATTTTTACCCGAAATACCACCAGTTTGATTGTTACTTTCCGGTGCTGGCTGAACCGGTGCTGGCTGAACCGTTTCATATGGACCCCCATCAAAATAAAAGGATGTTTTATGTGCTTTTAAAAAACTTTCTGGTTTTAATGTATCATCTGCATAATTACTGCTTACCCATTTCAAATACTTTGATATTTCGTTTAACGTGTAGTCTACTTCATCCAATGATGGTTTACCCATATCGGTTGAATTAAAATGAATGGGTCCATGATACACATTTTTTGTATTTGGGTCAAACTTCGTTATTAAATCTACGTGCGCTGCTGCCATCGGCTTCGGTGTAGGGACCGGTTCATTCGGTACGGGAGCGGATAATGGCGGTGGTAACGCAGCCGTTGGTGATGTAATGGGTAATTGCGTTGACATATCTAGAAGTATACTATAATACTTCTAGATATTTATGCGTTGAAATATATCTCACGGAATTTACTAATATATTTGTCCGGAATACGTTTACTTTTAAAGAAATCTAGTTTTTCATTTAAATCTACAAATTTGTGTAAATCCGTTTGTCCGGTTAACATTGTGATTATAAAAAATAATGAATATACCCCACATTCAGTGTTACCATACTGATGTTGCATTGGATGGTTCTCGTGGAATGTAATTGTCTTATTCATTATAGAACATTGTTGTTGAATTCGCTCAACCAATTTCATAATTTCCATCGGAACACTATCACCTGCACTATCCATATAGTACGCATAATTATCATCCAGGTCTACAAAGAGGGAAACCCAATGAGAACCGGGTTCGTCGTGTTTGTCTAAATTAAATACAATTCCTACTTTTGTTTTGCCAGCCTCTAATTGTTGGACTACATCAAATCTACATAATTCATCGGTAACACATTCATCTGATGTAACTCCACCAATCTTTTTATCAAAATCAATGGCGGATGGTCTTATTACTCCGAAATTTGGATATTTGTCTTCATATTGACGGAGAACTTTATAGATATCGTCCGTATTAAGCCACGTATAAGGGTTATTTTTCCAACTTACGGGTTGGTCCGGAGCAAATAAGTATTTATCCATTGTTCTACGTACATTATCATCTTTGATTAAATCTAACCAACAATCTTCTTTATTGCACGTTCTCATTCGTTGTCTTAAACTTGACCATATTCTGTCTGGACTATTTGAATAAATGGGATTGGATGAATGAGTAGAATTGTAAGATTTTTTTAATTGAAATAACACTTCTTGTGTAAGGCAACTATCGCGAACAGGTGTCATATCTTTCACTGCCGGACTACACGACATTTTAGTAAAATTACTTTTTGTTTTTCGTTTATTATTATGTATTTTACGTTTTTTTGTTTGATAATTACGAGATTTGGTCATTCTTGTTCTCGTTGGTTTATATTATATCGCTATATTTGGATGCCCTAAAATATTGTTTTTACTTATTTGTCGGCTTGGTGTATTTATGTTTTACTACTCGTTTTCCTCCCCAGAAGGAATGCATTATTGTATCTTGCACCGGTTCATCTGCCTCATCTGAGTTGTACTCTGCTTCTTCTGATTTCAAATGAGTTTCCTCGTCCATATTTCCAAATAATACATCATCTTCGTCGGAATGTTCATTTGATTTATTTTCCATATCTTTCATTTGAAAATATTTGATAAGCGTCTTTACGTAGCCATTAAATACATCATTTACATCAGTAGTAATCTGTTTAGACGGCGAGGATAACAAGTCATTTGTTATGGAGACTATTCGGTGTTTGTATTTAGATATTAATGCTTGTTGTTTAACATACTCTTCGTGTTTTGCTGGATCGGTTTGGTGTTTGTATTTAGATATTAATGCTTGATGTTTAACATACTCTTCGTGTTTTGCTGGGTCGGTTTTTGCGATATACTTTCTATAATGTTGTTTGTTCATTAACAATTCTAGTGTAACTTTATCAATCGTCTCATTGTTGACAACACTACTTGTTGTGTCGGTCTCCATTATTATATATAATATAGTTGGTTTTATCTAAATTTAGTTAGATTACAATTTTTCATATTCGGATTTCATGCTAACGAAAAAGAAAATATATTGCTATGTTATAATATAGTAATGTCATCAGTATTAGGTGGTCCATTCAATGGATATTCCGGAAAACCAACAATGACGAATTATAAAGGTAGTGAACAAGCAATGACTAGACGCGTATTACGTAGTGCATGGAATACTCAATATGCAACTGGCGTAGTCAACGGACAAAACAGAGTGATTACTCCGTTTAGAGCAGTAAATAATTTAGGTGATTTCTTGTCGCGCACAAATTATGTGTGTGGTGGACCAAATCAAGTGAATGCCAGCAAACCTGGATGGAAGGGACGTATCGGTTCTATTATATCTAATTGTGACAGTACTGGTGTAGAAGCATCCTCTGGCAATCACCGATTTGTATCAGATTCATCTGATTATATCAGATATAAGAAGCAACGTGCAATGAACCGCAATTATAATGATTCCAAGAATTAAGGTGATAATTGAACCGGTTCATATCTAGCACTTATGTGTGCTAGACGGTAAATAATCTATAACCATATATTATAATAGTTATAGATACAGATGTACAGAATGATGTTTAGCCTACAAAATAATATGAATGGTGCTCTATCTAGCAATACGGCCATGCCGCAAAAAGATAGTACCAGTGATAGCAACGCCAGTTTCCAAATCGGTCGTAAATCTTATATTGAGACGGTTCCTGAGCCAGCGGTACCTTTACCTGAGAAAAAATGGATGCCTTCGGTAAGAGATGCGTCAGATGTTGCTCGTCGTAGACGCGTTGTTAGTATTGGTAAAGGGTCCATCAATGTTAGTCCATCTATTTTATCTTTTACGACATATCGTGATGTCAACGTTGAAAATGACGCTTTGCGCCGGGTGCGTGCAGGTGGAGCAGTTGCGCCTGCCAAAAAGAATGCTCAGACAATGAGCCCGATAGTACCCAGATATGCTCCCGCTGTTCCGACTACGGCTATTATTCCGCTCAAATACCCAACAATGTTTCACTAAAATATTTTTTTCGCGATTTATTGTATAGAATGTATTATAACTATTTAGTCGAGTTCTTAGGAACGGTATTTTTCATATACGTGATATTAGCAACAGGTAATCCGTTGGCGATAGGCGCCACATTAGCATTGGTTATATTAATGACCAGCGAGATTTCGGGTGGACACATTAATCCTGTTGTATCTATCGTAATGGCATCTGCTGGTAAATTACCTACCAGCGAGATTATGCCATATTGTTTAGCACAGGTATTCGGCGGATTAGTTGCACTTGAATTATACAAACGTTACCGCCTATAAGCATTTACACCTTTTGCGTAACATAAATGACTACATTTATGTTACTATTTGCAAAAAAATTGAAAAACTTTTTGATGTTTCATCCATTTCAAATCTTACTTCTATTATAGAGGAACAACAACATGCAGCAGTGGTCTGGCGATATTTTGAAGGCAATTGGCAAACTGCCATATGACTTGCAACGCGAAATCTACAAATCAATTGATATTGATACCAGGTTGAAAGTACTTATGTATAATTATCCATCGTTGGAAATTGAAAACCAAGAACGTATTTCCGAAAATGCAGATGACATCTTTGAATGGTTTACTGATGAAGAACTTGCTGTTATATACAAAAACGGTTATATTTGTAAACTATTTTACAAAAATAGTTCAACACGTTGGGTACTCAATCCATCGTTTCTTGCAAAATTACCTGTCACCAGAATTTATGGATATGCAAGAAATGCACAATCAAACTGGAATACTGAATTGCAAAATCTTACTTATTATCATCACGTATTCAATATGATAGACACTTTGCGGACACATCCATTACAAACTGTGAAACGCAAAATAAATTCTACCTTATCTTTACTGATATATACGGACGTCTATGATATAAATTTCAATTACTATCTTCGTAAATTAGCATATCAATTTATAATTGCGAGTAATGTCTACAAGCGAACGTGTATTGTTGCAAGAAATGCGTACGCAGAACAACAACAGCAACTGGCAATTATAAGAGAGAATGAGCGTATTGAAAAAATGGCTTTGCGTAAAATAGAGATGGAAGAAGAAAATCGTCGGTTACAAGCAGAACGAGAAATAGAACGCCAACGTATTATGGTTGAACGACAAGATATTCTTCGTGTTAAATTGGAAACAAAACAACTAAGAATTCAAGAACGGGAAGAGAACCGACGTTTAAAACAAGAACAAGCATCTGCAAAAATAAGAGAACGTGAAGAAAAACAACAACGCAAACAAGTTGTACTAAGAGAAGCCGAAGAGAGAAAACAACAAAAGGCTGCCGAGAAGCCGAAGAGAGAAAACAACAAAAGGTTGCCGCCAAACTAGAACTAGATGCAAAACGCCAACATAAACTCGCAATGCAAGCAGCAGAAAAAGAGAACATTAAAAGAGAACGTACCGAACAAAAGGCTGCACGACAACAAGAAAAAAACGAGAAGCGTGCGAAGAAAATAGAAGAGAACAACAAGCGCAATGCAATATTAGCAGCAAAAAAGAATGAACGATTGCGAATACAACAAGAAGCCTTACATAATCAAACCCTCAATTATATCTGTAAACTATTCAAATAACTAACCGAAAATATGATAAGTGAGGTTCTCACATCTTATCATATTTTTTATCGTGTCTTATTAATTAAACGATATAGCGCATACAACCCTATAATTGACACTGACGTTATATAAAAATGAGTAATCATCGTATTCGCATATTGCGGATGTTCCATCTGTTTGGCTTGTTTCGGTTCTTCTTTATTCTCGTATGGTTCTAATGGTACTAGTTCATCAAATGTCACTGCATAGATATCCGGCGAGATACTGAGAATATCATAACCTGACAGTCCATTTTCTACGATTGTAGTATGTACAGAGCGGGCATCTTTTCCAGAAACCGATGCGACAGTGTTTTTGCACCCACAATTTGGCTTAGGGGGCTTCATCGCATCGTATGATTTGCCTAAACATGTTGGTGCAATATGTTTCATTGTAATTGTATTTGGTGTGTTATCAATCGGTTTGAACATATCGTTGTTTTGTATACTATATCCAAATATTTATTCATATTGAATAAATAATATAGATATAAAGATTTATCAACAAGCATAATAGCAATATGTGTGGAATTTTTTCACTGTTAAATGCAGATGGTAGCAATGCCGAATTAACTCGTTTATTCATTGAAGAACAATTTAAAAAAGGTCAAAAGCGTGGACCTGAGTTTTCTACACTCCAATCCGTGATGTTACAGACATTGTTTGGATTTCATCGTCTGGCGATTAATGGTTTAAATTCCGGTTCTAATCAACCTCTATGCTATAATGATGTCATTGTAATCTGCAATGGTGAAATCTACAATTATAAGGAATTATATGAAATGATGGATGTAAAACCAAACAGTGCATCCGATTGCGAGGTCATCATTCATTTGTACATCAAATATGGAATTGAACAAACCTTACAGTTACTAGATGGTGAATACTCATTTGCGTTACTTGATAACCGATTAGTCGGTGGTATGTCTAGATTGTACGTTGCGCGTGACCCATATGGGGTTCGTCCGCTGTACTGGTTAAAACCGAAAAATATCGTTAAAAGTAAGACTGGGTTTGTATTTGGATTTGCGAGCGAATTAAAAGTATTGTATGGAATATATAACAAGTTGAGATGGCGAAAAATCAATTCAGTTTTTCAGAATAGAATGGTGAAACATACCGAATATACGATTGAACAATTTGCCCCGGGTACCTACATGTCATTTACACAGTCCATTGACATATCCGCTGTTTGGACATTCAATGAGCAAGTCACTTATCACCGCCACGGATTTCATAGTATTATGTATAATGATAATTGTAGAAGAGAAGATGTTATTCATAATGTACAAAAGTATTTAATCAATGCTGTCCGGAAACGTTGTGGTGCTACAGAACGTCCGATTGCGTGTTTATTATCAGGTGGATTAGATAGTAGTTTGATTACTGCCTTGGTTAACGAATATCATATAGAACACAATTTACCACAATTAGAAACATATAGTATTGGATTAGAAGGTGCAACGGACTTAGAATATGCGAAAGAGGTAGCCGAATATCTGGGTACAAAACATACCACTGTGATATTAACAGAAGAAGATTTTGTAAATGCGATACCACAAGTCATTGCGAGTATTGAAAGTTACGATACAACGACTGTTCGTGCAAGTATTGGCAACTGGCTGTTGGGAAAATATATCTCGGAACACAGCAATGCCAAGGTTATTTTTAACGGGGACGGTTCAGATGAATTAATCGGCGGATATTTATACATGAAATATGCTGGCGATAGCATTGAGTTTGACCGTGAATGCAGACGGTTGTTAAAAGACATTCATACTTTTGACGTTCTTCGTTCAGATAAATCTATCTCATCTCACGGTCTAGAAGCCAGAACCCCTTTCTTAGACCGCGCTTGGATTGAATATTTCTTGTCCATTCCGCATCATATCCGGTATACTGCGTCAGACGACGTTGACGATGAGATTATTGAAAAAAACCTACTACGGTTAGCCTTTTCAAGGGAGACCTTTTTAAATCGCAACCATCGTCAAATATTACCAAACAATGTATTATGGAGACGAAAGGAAGCGTTTAGCGACGGTGTTTCAAAAGAATCCAGGTCACTATATAAGATTATTCAGGAACACACTGACAAATTTGTGAAAGATAATTTATCTCAACTATTTGAGTGTTTTCAACACATTAATTCCATTACGCCGGAGACTATATCTAAAATACATCCGGATTTGGCATTGGTTGGCGACCATCTGATACCACAAACAACTGAACAATTATATTATCGTCAGCAATTTGAGAAACACTATTCGGGTTTGGGAAAAATCATTCCTTATTTTTGGATGCCCAAGTACGTTAACGCTACGGATGCAAGTGCACGAACATTAAAAATCTATAAAAAGGTGGTGAAAGAAAATACTACGGTCTAATCACACGGTTTTACATAATAATTTTGTGATTATTATGTATAATGCTATCATTTTTAATATTTGGTATTCTAACATTTAGTGCGTGTTTGTTTCATATATTTGGAACTTATTACTTCCTACAATCGGCTCAAACACATACATTTCTCGCAATAATGATAACTTCTATATTGTTAAATTCGGTCGCGACAATCATCCGCGTACCAACGAATATGTTCTTAGGACGCGGATTACCAGTAGTTTACATTGAGATGTTATATGTTTTCTTGTTATTTATTGCAACCACTTTATACAGTGTATTTATCCAGAAAGAAAACGTTCCCATCCATACCTATATCATTGCCGCTATCATGTTTGGTTTATTTATCATAAATGAATATTTGTCACAAAATGTTGTATCCGTGGTCTAAAAATCTGCGGTGAAATCAAAGACGTTCGCGTCTACGGTCTTATTTGCAAGGGCATATTCGGAATTCGTGCGCTCAAAGAAATTAACCTTTGATTCCACGCTAATTAATTCCATAAAATCAAATGGGTTCTGTGAACTGTACAATTTATCATAACCCAACTGTAAACACAAACGGTCAGCAACAAATTCAATGTACTGGGTCATTAATTTGGCATTCATACCAATCATGCGGCAAGGAATGCTTTCCGTAATAAACTCCTTTTCAATATCAACTGCTTCCGTCACTATTTCGTAAAAACGCTTCTTAGAAACCTTTTTCTGTAACTTGGAGTAAAGTAAAATAGCAAACTCAGTATGCAAGGCTTCGTCGCGGGAAATAAGTTCATTTGAGAAAGTAAGTCCAGGCATTAACCCTCTCTTCTTTATCCAATAAATGGCAGCAAATGAAGATGAAAAGAATAATCCTTCTACCAATGCAAATGCGACCAATCTAGTTGCAAAACTGCTTCTTTTATCGTTCAGCCATTTTTGTGCCCAGTTGAATTTCTTTGAAATACAGGGGTAATTTTGGGTTGCTTGGAATAATCGTGTCTTTTCATCTTTGTCTTTAATATAGGTATCAATTAGAATACTATACATCTCAGAGTGTATTGTTTCTATTGCGATTTGAAACGCATAGAATGCACGGGCTTCTGATACTTGTATTTCATTCATAAAACGGGTTCCTAGGTTATCCGTAACTAGCGCATCACTACTAGAAAAGAATGCCAACACCATTTTTATGAAATTTCGTTCGTCCTCTGTTAGCTTTGCCCAGTCATTCAAGTCTTGTGCCAAAGAAATTTCACCTGTATGCCAAAACGAATCAATTGAACGTTTATACATATCCCAAATATCATTATATTGGATTGGAAACATTACATAGCGGTTCTCGTCAGGCGTCAACAACGGTTCAGTCGTAACAGTATTATCGGACATTGTCTGTCTAAATAATATAGTGGGTAGATTTTATTTCCTTTTCTTCATATATTACAATGTCCCACCTCCCAATTGAGACCACGCGTTTGTTTCCGAGCAAAATTATCAATTCCTAGGGTTATTTTTACTCAATCGCGTTTGTTTTGTCCAAAACGACCTCTTTGAGAACATTTTTAATGATTTTATCTTCAAATTTTATGTCTTCTTCTCTACCACAACCTCCAAGAGCCGCCTTATAATATTTGAAATAGTCTTCGTATTCGTCCGTTCCATGAGTTTCCACTCGTTGATGATTATCTTTACACCAGCGTTTAAACTCAGACATGTTTCTATCTGCCGTTATCCTCACCGCTCTGCGCAAATGGGTCTTATCGCTGTCTTCTTTTTCCCACTTATCATCTTGTTTAATGTAAATGGTTTCGCGTTTTAAATCTGTACAATGAAACGGTCGTGTATGCAAGTCCATATTTTTAATTCTTGTCGTTAACACATCGGAGATACCCGTTACAAAACCCGTACTACCGGTATACAGAAATTCTTCCTGAGTGACTTCAATAGAGTTTATAAAATCATTAAATGTAATTGCATCCTTACACGTTTCGTTCAAAAAGACGTTCAGATTAAACTTGTTGTTACAATTTGTATTGATTGTATTATTCGTATTTCCTGCCTTTTTAGCCAATTCCATCATTTGCTTATTTTGTTCAATTAAAAGTTCCTTAAATTCCGTGTTTTGTTTGACCAATTCAAACATTAGTTGCGACTGTCCATTCTTATCTTGTGACTTGTCACGTATAAATTCAATCATTAATGCCATCATTTCGTCTGATTTTGGTGCGGATGTAACAACCTCGGGTTCTCGTTCAGTCACAACGTCCGATTGGAAAGCGGCATTACACACCTGCTTATGCCGCCATAGCCCCTGACGTTGCTTATACTCCTTACCACATTCGCATTGGTAACTATTGCTACTTTTTGCGTCAACCTGCGTCATCCGTATGTGTTTAATGGTCTCCAAGTGCTTATTATAACTACTAAGTTTGCACGTAAAATAGTCACAATCATTGCAATGAAATTCCTTGGCAACTTTTAGCAACTTTTGCGTCATCATTGTAACCCTAAACTATGTTGACAAAAAGTTTCTAAATCGTATTTTGCGTAATTTATTTAATTTTTTTCAGTCACACATTTGTAATGATTTTTTTGGTATTTACTGCATTATGCTCAGACCTCACTTTTCGGAGGGTCTTTTACAATTTTATATTGGGGAAATGAAAAATGGACATTTTAAAAATGTCCATTTTCGGAAAGCGACGCCATTTCTTTTCACGATTTTTACAATTCCCACAATAGTGGGATACAGATTTAGAACTGTAAATACAAATTTTTAGTTGTCCAATTTTTATGGTCCAAATATTTTAGAGAAAAATGTGTAATAATTGTAAATGGACGTAAATACGTTTCATAGAATATTTTTATTTTTCTTGATTGGGGCAACCCTTATTAGTTTTTATTTGTTTATAGACGTATTAATTTTGAAAAACAATAAATATTCTAATTTTTGTAATACTTGGCAGTTTCCAATGTTACTTGCAATAATGATTGAAGTATTGTATAGCATAGGAGTATAGCAGAGTATTCCAAAAAGAGTGTTTACCGTATATTGTTTGGCTATTGTTCTCATATCACACCATAATGCAATTGCCAAGACAAAATAATAAAATGGGTACATTGGTTTGAAACGACACGAATAATTCTTTTGATATTGTATAACGAATATAATATGAAAAGTCGTTCTAGACAAAATAGTTTAGACTTGGGTGAAGAACCAGACGAGCCGAAGAAACGTGGACGGAAACCCAGAAAAAGTAACAATACTGAACTGATGAACGAATTTAGAAATGAAATAGAGACTGAAAGTGGATTATCAAAACAAAGAGCATATTACGAGAACTTACATCATTTATCAGGTAATGAACGTGCTATATTTGAAGCGAAATTTACCAAACCAAAGAACGATAGCCAAATGTATTATTCCACTTTATTGAAACAAAAATCAAAGAAAATTGTAGTGGCAACGGGTCCAGCGGGTACTGGAAAGACACTTTTTGCAACGGAGTATGGTGTAAAGATGTTTTTAACCAATCAATACGAAAAGTTGATTTTCACACGACCATCGGTTAGTGTAGATGAGGATTTAGGTTATCTACCAGGCACATTAGAAGAAAAGATGGCGCCGTGGGTACGTCCAATATACGATGTCTTGTATCAGTTTATCACACCCAAAGAAGTCACTGCATTGATGGAGGATAAGATTATTGAAATCGCGCCGTTAGGGTATATGCGCGGTCGGACATTCAAAAATTGCTGGATAGTCGCAGATGAGATGCAGAATTCAACAATCTCTCAAATGAAAATGTTAATGACGCGTTTGGGAGAGAATAGTCGTTTAGTCATTACGGGCGATTTAGAACAATATGACCGTCTGAACGAAATGAATGGTTTAGAAGATTTTTTGAATAAGTTTAAAGGAAAACGTTCGTCTAGTATTTCTAGTATAGAATTTTATAAAAGCGACATTCAGAGAGAAGAAGTGGTACGTGAGGTGTTAGATATATATGGGGGTGATATACCCGCAGATTATGCTATAAACGATGAGGATGAAAGTAGTAAAAATTAAAAATACTAGATGAGATTAATTTCGTTGCTTAATTTATAGTATGTTATCTAAGATATCTTTACCAAAATTAAGTCATTTCAAGTATGATTTTGCACCAGTATTGCGTAACAAAATAGTATTATATGCGTTTTTCGCAATGACCCTTATACAAGTACTCTTTTTTGCAAACAATGGTGATATTGCCGCCATAATCACTATGGGATTAGTCGGTTTTATTGCTTCTTTTTTCAGCAAAAATATGATTGTGATTTTGTTCATTGCCTTGACGGTATCCAGTTTGTTGAAATACGGCATTAAGTCAAACACCCACGAGGGTCTTGAAAACAAGGATGAAGAGGAGCACGAGGCGGTTGCCAATGATGAGAACATGGATAATAAAGAAGACCCTAAACCCGATGAAACGAAGGAGGATAAACCAAAGAAACCCGCAGCAAAGAAAGACGCCGATGCCGCTAAGAATGGTGAGGTGAATTCGGCTGAGACATCGGATATGACGAAGGATGAGAAAAAGGAAGAATATGAGAACTTGAAAAAGGATTTGCCAGAATTTAAGGAGGTTCAGGCTGAAATATTAAAGGGTATTGAGAGAATGGACCCCCTTTTACAGAAGGCGGAAGCGTTCATTAACAAATACGCTGAATATCAACGATAAGTTAGTTAACGGTTGTATCAACGTGTAATATGAAGTTATACGTTGATTTAGGTATATTATTTGTTCCGATACTATATATTACAACAAATGGGTTTTTTTGCGGATCTCGGAAGAATGATAAAAAGAGCTTTCCGTATCATGGGGCAACTCGGAAATATCGCCCGTGGTCTTGGTGAAATTACATATGGCGTTGGTAAAACGGCATTTGAAGCACCGCGAGGTATAGTATTAGCATGGGTACAATTTATAATTTTTATACAAACGTTATGGGTTTTTGCCACGACAAATTTAGATTGTGCTATGAGAATGATGAATAACGCATCCTACTGTGCTTTCTTTTATATTTTAGATGTGCTTGGACAAATGCTATATCTTATCCCTCGTCTTGCCATATATGTATTAAATGTTATGGGTTTACCAGCAACACAATGGGAAACCAATATTTGGGATTTTTTAGAAAGTGTAGATAGATGGTTCATTGACCACGTTGGAATTCACATTATTCATTTTCCGAAATCAATCAGGGACAGTTGTTTCAATTGTCGTCGTTTGAAACCACAGGCGTTTTTGAGTAAAGTAGAGAAAACTGCTGCTGAAATTAAGAACCCTATTATGCCATTGTTAACTGGCGGAATTGGTAATATGGTGGGCGGTTTATCGCGAATATCTAACGCCGTAGGAAGTTTTTAGTCAAAATACACAACGCATAAAATATACCCACAATGTATAGAAAAATGGCAAAAAAGTGTCTACCTGGCGTGATTTGCATTGAAAATGTAACATTTGTTTTATTCATCATTCTAATTGCAATCGGAATATATATTTTTTACACTCGTTCACATATGTACAACCATAAAAAACCATCCGCTGAACAAAACTCTAACGAACGTATCATCGTTCTTCCTAGCATTGGTATATCGGCACGTAGGGACCCAGTGAATGACCCATATGCACCACCTTTAAAGCAAAACGACTATTATCATCCGACAGATTCTAGCGATATTCGTGGATTGCCGCCAACGGGTGGCATTCCGGTCAACATTCAAACGCGTGGTCTGAATACGAATTATCAACAAGTAGGTATTTTAACACGGAATAATACACACGATGATATGATATTACCATTAATGGGAAGACGAATAATGAGCGGACGTGACAAATGGCAGTATTATACAATGACAAACACGGGTAATTTAAATACGAAACTACCGATTAGTTTGAATGGTAAGAGTTGCACAAATGAATACGGGTGTGATGATATAAACAATGGAGATATGGTATATGTAGAAGGTTATAAAGATACATTCCGGGTCACCATGTACGAAAACAATCTATTCAGTTACATTCCAAGCCTTTAGACAAAACATATGCGAAGGTGACAGAATACAAAATATTATAATACTATATAGTATTACAATATGTCCAAATTTGAATTAACTACGAATGTAAAATACGAAGACAAAATGGTATATGATTATAGTAAAAAGAATATTAATATTAATGAAATTGAGCCTATCCCCAATAACAATAAAAAAATAAATATGACTTTTTATAATGGTTCAAGTGAGCCCAATATCATATATACCCAGAACGGGTCAAACACATCCTATTACCATAGACGCGCGTATGTATATAAATTAATACATACCAATATTGATGGGGTCACAGATGCCGGAGGAATTCTAGGTGAATTAGTGATAGAACATACCCCCATTGGGGATAACAGTAATAAACTGTACGTGTGTTTCCTATTAAAGGCATCGTCGTTAAACACCACTACGGATATTGACAATATGATTGCATTTAAACAGCAGTCCGCATTAACGACCACCGGCATTGAACTGAATACAGTCATTCCCAAACAAGACAAATGCATCATATATAGCAGTACAAATAATAACATTCCAAATAAGGTGATTGTATTTGTTACGCCAATTGAAATTAACAAAGCAAGTCAACAATTAATCAACAATTTTACTACCAACAACGATTTATTTGGTATATATAACGCAAAATATTCCGTGTTGCCGGCAACAAATATATCAAAGTTGGGTGCAGAAGAAATATATATAGATTGTAGTCCAACGGGTGTATCTAGTGACGAAGTAACATCGTATAGCATCCCAATCAATAGCCGACTGGCATCTGAAAAAGAAGAAACCACTACGATGCAAACAATGACCAATTTTGCGATTTTTACAATGTTCTCATTGGCATTGGTATTTATAATCCCGGGACTATACCAAGCGTCTGTAATTAAAACGGCGGTTTTAGCAACTAATTCTACACTGAAAATGCACACAATTGATTTAATAATCACGCTGTTATTCTTTATTGCTATACTCGTATGTTTTGTGTGGGGATTTAGCAGCGAGTTGTATGCGGCGGTAACTATGGGCGCCGCATTGTTGTTTGTGTTGGTATCATCTACGTGCATTTTATATGTAAAGAAAAGTGACCCTGCATATTTGACCATAAAAGATAAGAAAATAACGTATCCGGAGAACCCAGACAATGATATTATGTTTGATTGGGACGAGTTTATAAACACGTTATTTGGTATGATTAAATATGTATTTGGTAAGAACGCTATCGCCGTGAACATAACCGGAATACTGATTTGGTTAGTTGCCACTCTAATATTGTGGTTAAGTGGTGGAGTAAGCACAGCCGTTGCTTGGACATTATTTGGTGTGGGTGGTTGTGTATTGTCGCCGATTATATTAACTTCACTGACCTATACGGTGGAGATAAATAAAATGGCGAAAACAAATACAGCATAATGGTGAATTGTATAACAAATTACGAAATTGTTATATAATTATGTGTTTAGTACATAGATGCACTGCCGATTTTCTCGGCAACTGGCTTAAACGACGAGGGAGTATAGACGCTCAAATCGCTTTGTCCAATGGGAGCCATCTGTTCAACGATTTCCTCTTCCAACGAGGTTGCCTTGGCAGGGTTCATCGCCTTCATCTGCGCATCCTTTTTAATTTGGCTGGGCGTATAAGGTATCATTTCAACACGTCCAGCGATATTGCTGGAACGGCGAAGCATTTCGTATGCGACGAAAACATACAATATAGCTAAAATGGGATTAGCGTACAAAAACAAGTAAATCGTTACGAGAAAGATACCGAGCATTCCCATAGGCGAATCAATCATATTTGCCACATAAGCGGGCATTTGAATGGGCATAGCCAAATAAATGGCGAAAACAACTAATACAGATAGTTCTAAGTTAGATAAGGACTTTACAGCAGAGGGAACGTTCATTTAATATAGTATAAGATACTATTATATTTTTCAGACGAACGAAGATATATTGACAAAATTGAAACATCCTAAATAATAGTTCTTATTAGTATAGACTACGATGAACCGATTTTCAAAATTTAAAAACTATAAATCAAAAAAAGAACCAAATGAAAAGTTTACGTTGACGGAAGAGTATAAAAATCTGATAAGCAATGCATCTTATCTAGGTAAAAAGGGGTATACTATTCCGAAAGCATTGCTTTTGAAAGAGGATGAAGAATATTTACGCAAAGAATTGTTTGTAAAACCCGAAGTGGTTGGTGCAAATTTTGGACCATCCGATGAAAATAGCGCATTCCCAGTATTCCGTGAAAATGCAAATAAATTCTACCTTCCAAGATTTTATGGAATTGAACGATATGGACTGCCGCCACGCTCAGAAATAACGCAAGGAACGGACATTAACGTAACATTTTCTAAACCTTTGCGTGATTATCAAGAAAAAATTATTGATATTTATACAAAATATGTAAACACACCAATATGCAGCGGGTCTGCAAATGTGGGCTCGGGTGGTATACTGGAAGTTCCCTGCGGTAAGGGCAAATGCTTAGGGTTAAACACCCCAATCCTGATGTATGATGGTGCTATCAAAATGGTTCAAGACATAAAAGTGGGCGATGTAATAATGGGGGATGATTCTACTCCAAGAAACGTATTAACTCTGGCACGTGGCAGAGAAACGATGTACAAAGTGATACCAACCAAGGGCGACCCATATATAGTGAATGAAAGTCATATATTGTCATTGAAATACAGTTCTGCTGTGAATAAACAAACGCCAAAAGGAACGGTTATTGATATACCAGTATTAGACTATTTAAATTTGCCCAAATCATATCACGGAAAGGGGGGTGTTCTCGTTGGTTATCGTGTGCCGATTGTGTTTCCGCACGTGACAGTAGAACTAGACCCATATTTGCTTGGTTATTGGTTAGGCGATGGAAGGTCAAACGGAACTGGCATTACAACACAAGAAGCAAATGTATTAAAATATTTAACAAATGATTGTTTTCAAAATAAACATCCTTCATTGTATTTACAATATACAGGTTCTCAGTATGATTATCGTATAAATTCAGTAAAATATACACATAAAAATGTTATGATGGATTTCTTGCGTGAAAATAACCTAGTCAATAACAAACACATTCCTCATAATTATAAATGCAATGACCGTGCGGTTCAATTGGAGTTACTTGCCGGATTAATTGACTCGGATGGGTATTATCACCATAATTGTTATGATATAACACAAAAAAACGAAACTTTGCTAGATGACATACTATTTGTGGCACATTCACTAGGATTTGCTGCGTATAAAACTGCGTGTAAGAAGTCTTGTATGTATAAAGGAGAAAAAAGGGAAGGGACGTATTATAAAGCGAGCATTTCAGGACAAGGATTGGAAGATATCCCGGTAAAGTGTCCAAGAAAGAAAGCGCACGCAAGAAAACAAATTAAGGATGCTTTAAATACAAGAATCCGACTAGAAAAATTAGATATAGATGATTATTATGGATTTGAAATAGATGGGAACCGACGTTTCGTATTGGGCGATTTCACGGTTACGCACAACACTGTTATGGCATTAAAAATCATATCAACCCTGAAAAAAAAGACACTGATTATCGTGCACAAAGAATTCTTAATGAACCAATGGATAGAACGCATCGCCGAATTCTTGCCCGGGGCAAATGTGGGTAAAATCCAAGGACAGGTCTTTGATATAGACGGCAAAGATATTGTAATCGGAATGGTCCAGACGTTATATGATAAGGAGTTCCATCCAGACGCATTCTCAACGTTTGGTCTAACCATCATAGACGAAGTTCATCGGATAGGTAGCGAACAGTTTTCAAGAACACTGTTTAAAACTATCACACCATATATGCTGGGTATCTCTGCGACCGTAGAAAGAAAGGACAAATTAACCAAGGTACTGTATATGTTTATTGGTAACAAGATTTATAGCGAGGAACGTAAAAATGACGACTTAGTATGCGTTCGTGCAATCAATTATGTTGCAAATGATACGGAGTTTAATGAAGTGGAACTAGATTTTCGCGGCAATCCAAAATATAGCACCATGATAACCAAATTGTGCAGTTACGGACCTCGCAGCGATTTTATAATCAAAGTAGTCGGAGATTTATTAAAAGAAGATAGCGAGAAACAGATAATGATTTTATGTCACAATAGGTCTCTCTTGACCTATTTATATGAAGGTATTACCCACCGAGACTTGGCGAGTATCGGCTACTATGTGGGCGGGATGAAACAGAATGCTTTACAAGAAACGGAACAAAAACAAATCGTATTAGCGACCTATGCAATGGCAGCCGAGGCATTAGATATAAAAACTTTGTCCACATTAATAATGGTCACTCCCAAGACGGATATTACACAATCCATCGGTCGTATATTGAGAGTAAAGCACGAAAATCCCATAGTGGTGGATATAGTAGATAAACACGACATTTTTCAAAATCAGTGGGCACAACGCAGACGTTTTTATAAAAAATGCAATTATCGTATTCGTCTGATTGATTCGCAAAGTTATAAGGGAATGTCATTAGATTGGGAAAATGACCATACGTGGAAGCGGGTATTTGAACCGAAGAATACAGAAGCAAATGCAGAAGAATGTTCGGAGGAAGACGATACAGCCCCTTGTCAGACACCTATCAAGGGGTCAGATAAGGGCAAATGTCTAATAGATATACAATTTGACGAAGAATAGTTTACCTTCTAATGCGCGTATAGCGTCTAGATTTTTTATTTGATTTGCGATGTTTAGCACGTCTAGACTTCTTATAAGTCTTACGTTTTTTACCGCCATTCATAAGAGCAAAAGGGTGTTGTTGTGCGGGTGGCATCGCAGTGCTCTTCATTGCATTAAGTATTTCACCTCCCGAAGTAGCAGAAGTGATGGGTGTGGGTAACACTGCATCTGCTTTGAATTCGCTAAATGTAGAACCGGTTCCGGACATTATATATTCT
>Ga0209770_10000191_pt1 | contig 36667 bp, 35 predicted proteins | sample LauGreSu1BDMLBDD_2_FD_187572 | JGI IMG/M metagenome (GOLD analysis project Ga0209770, IMG submission 187572) | Freshwater lake microbial communities from Lake Michigan, USA - Su13.BD.MLB.DD (SPAdes) (version 2) | ecosystem: Environmental > Aquatic > Freshwater > Lake | place: Lake Michigan, USA... | reverse complement strand
TCATCTTGAGCGAGGAGGAAGCATTCACGTAAACTTACATGCGCGAAACCACTTGATACAAGCCGATAATGTTCACCTTACGAATGTTATTTATAATTTATTGGACAATGCTGTTAAATATTGCGACGGAACTCCTGAAATACACTTGAGTACGCGCGACGATAAAAATGGGCTTTGGATCGAAATCACCGACAACGGGATTGGCATTAAAAAAGAAAATTTATCCATGATTTTCGATAAGTTTTACCGCGTACCTACTGGTAACTTACACAACGTGAAAGGTTTTGGACTCGGGCTTTATTATGTAAAACTGATCATTGAAGCCCATGGCGGTAAAGTTTCTGTAAAAAGCACCCTAGGTAAGGGCACTTCCTTTTCACTTTTCCTTCCTTGATTTTACTAATTGAGTATCCGGTTGGGGAGCAAGTCCTTTTCGAACCATTTTCTTGCTTTTAAGGTCCAGTATCCATTCTTCAGCCAACGAGGAATACTGTACTCGAACCGAGAAATAAACCATTTTTTTTCGTCCTTCTTTCTTTGAAGTAATTGTTACCTCCTGTGTTTGCTCTACAGGGCAATATGATTCATTAGGATAACAAAGTCCTACCGTTTGCTTAGCAATGGTTATTTTCATTGAAAGCTCCGAGAATTGAAAGGTTTGCCCCTGTTGCCGAAAAGAATAGGCTGGTTGCGTTCCGAGATAAGTTCCCCGAAGTTTACGTGGTATTTTTTGACCCTTCTGCGCATAATTCGTAGGGAAAACGGAGAGATATAAAACAAAAAGTAAGACTCCTTTCACATGGCTAAAGTAAAAAAAAAGAGGCTCTTGTTGATTACGCAGTTAATAAAAACGAATTAACTACCGTGATTAGAACGCCTCCCTAGTGTAACTTCGCAGCTGAATGGAACAATACCACCAACTTCTACAGCATATTTTGGATCACGGCACAGAGAAATCGGATCGCACGGGCACGGGTACGCTATCTGTCTTTGGATATCAAATGCGCTTTGACTTGGCAAAAGGTTTTCCATTGGTGACCACCAAGAAACTGCACCTTCGATCGATTATCCACGAATTATTATGGTTTTTAAAAGGAGACACCAATATTCAATACTTAAAAGAAAATAAGGTAAGTATCTGGGATGAATGGGCGGATGCAAACGGCAATTTAGGTCCCGTTTACGGATATCAATGGAGAAGTTGGCCAAGCCCGGAAGGCACGTCAATCGATCAGATTTCACAAGTCATCGATCAAATAAAAAACAATCCTAATTCTCGACGGATCATCGTCTCTGCGTGGAATGTTGCTTGCGTCAACGATATGGCTTTACCTCCTTGTCATACCCTTTTTCAATTTTATGTCGCTGATGGAAAATTGAGTTGTCAGTTATACCAACGCAGTGCCGATACGTTTCTCGGCATCCCTTTTAATATTGCTTCCTATGCTTTACTAACCATGATGGTAGCACAAGTTTGCGGTTTGAAACCCGGGGAATTTATTCACACGTTAGGTGATACACACCTCTATTTGAATCATCTTGAACAGGCTCGTCTACAACTGAGCCGCCCCTGTAAAGCCCTTCCCCTCATGAAGATCAATCCACAGGTTAGGTCTATTTTTGACTTCACCTTCGATGATTTTGAATTGGTTGGTTACGACCCGCATCCTCACATTAAAGCGGAGGTAGCCGTATGATAAAAATTGCATTGATTGTCGCCATGGACGCGGAGCGCGGAATCGGTCGAAACAACGACCTCATGTGGAACCTTCCAATGGATATGCAGTTTTTTAAATCCACAACACAAGGACACATTGTTGTCATGGGTAGAAAAAATTTCGATTCCATTCCCGAGAAATATAGGCCATTACCCCAACGGCTTAACTGTATATTATCACGTTCAATCGACTTTAACGCCCCTGATTGCCATGTTTTTCAAAACCTTATCGAATGCGTAAATCAATTCAAAGATGATTCAAGAACCCTATTTATTATTGGAGGTGGAGAAATTTACCGCTTAGCCATGAAGGAACTTTCCATCGATGAAATGTTCATTACCAAAATTGACGGGGTATTCGGAGCCGACACCTTTTTCCCGGAATTTGATGAAAGTGTTTGGAAAATTGAAACCCTAATAACTCAAAATAAAGACGAAAAACATTCGCATGGATTTACGATATATCGGTATTTTAGAGGGTAATAAATGTGTAACTTTAAATAAACGAACCTTATGTTAGCCCCCTTCAACTTACACCAATGGATTAAGGATAACCGCGATCTTCTAAAACCACCGGTTTCAAACAAAAACCTCTACCATGAAGCAGGAGATTTTATTGTAATGGTGGTAGGAGGCCCCAACGCACGTAAAGACTATCATTTTAACGAAAGTGAGGAACTTTTTTATCAGTTAGAAGGAGATATTACCGTGAGGATCCAACATGAAGGCAAGCCACAAGATATTTTAATCCAAGAAGGAGAAATGTTTCTTTTACCTGCAAAAACACCGCACTCTCCAATTCGCGGTGAAAATACGGTTGGGTTAGTCATTGAACGCGTTCGAAAAGGAACAAACCTAACAGATGGTCTTTTTTGGTTTTGCGAGAATTGTAATAATGAACTAAAGTCCTACCGATTTTTCCTTGAGAACATTGAAAAGGACTTTATTCCGAGATTCAAAGAATTTTACAGTTCAGAAGACATGCGAACCTGCAAAAATTGTGGACATGTAATGTCCGTTGATCCGAGATTTTCCTGAAGAATTACTTATCCGTAGTGTACGTGTACAAATAGGTGATGTTAGTAATCTTATTGTAATATTGAATCACTAATTTTTTAGCTCGTAGCTCACGAATTGTGAATTGTACGGGTAGATCAGCGCCTTCTTTCAATAAAAACAACGAAGTATTATCATCGTTAAAGGCCCAAGTGCCATGCTCAAAAACGGACTGCAATTGATTTAAAACCAACTCCGTTGAGTGACGGGAATACGTTCCATCTTTTTCAATGACCATTTTAAGTTGTGGTATAGCATCAATGAATTCTACGCCGTTGACCATATAACTCGTAAGTTTCCAATCGTTCACCAGTCGGTTTGTTTTAGTTCTCAACGTAAAGCCTGGGCCATCCGGATATTTACTACAAGAAGGTGTTATTACTGCTAGGGATAAGGCAACTATACAAAGGGCAATAAATCTCATAATGATTGAATTATTCTCAAAGGTAGAAAAAAAATGAAAATAAAAGAAAATCGACTTTTAAACAATCAAACCAGAATTCTGACAACACCCATCGTGTTTTTCGAAAGCTATTCAGCAACGAAATCAAAAACCGAAAATTGTCCACTGCGAAATGACTGCTGCTGAAGGTTCAACCGATTAGACGTTAGTCCCTGTATGATGAACGTGTCACGCGTTGCGATAGTTTTATTGCTTTCTTCCAATACTAGTTTTTTCTGTTGCTCTATAAACCTCCAATGACCATGATGAGACACAGAACTTTCAACACCCAACACACGGGTGTACACCACCCAGTCGTATTCTCCTTTTGGACTAAAAGCTACTACTACACGGGTGTTATCCGCTCGAACGGAATTAAAGTCTTTTACGGTCGAATTAGTAGTCCACGAACGCGCAATTCGCTTTCCTTTCGATCGAGGATCATGGTTTGGAAGTACTTGTTGCTTTTTACAAGCCGCGATTCCCAGCAATAAAACGAGAAAAATGGTAAATCGATCAATACCTTTCATCATGCCTTAATTTTAACCCAGTAATTACACCGTTAACCAGAAGAACGGCGTATCTTTGCAAAAAGTTACAATGAAAACACTTCTTTTTTTAACCCTTTCGTGCATTCTCCTTATTGCCTGTCAGCAAGACAAACCTTCACCAAAATCACCGAGCAATCCGGAGAAGGATTCAAAAAACCTCAAAGCTCAAGGAAAGGCTAAAGCAACTTTCCAAGTTGAGGGAATGGTTTGTAAAATGGGTTGTGGCGCTGCCATCCGAAAAGACCTCTTGCAAAGCGGTTGTGTTGACAAGGTGGATATAGACTTTAAAGAAAAGGCAAAAGAACAAACGATCATTGCCCATTACGATCCTTCTAAAATTGACATCACCAAAATGAAAGCCATTATTGAAACCACGAATGAAGGTCAGTTTACGGTGACAAAAACAAATTCAATTCAAGGCAAATAATCCCATGGATTTATTCCATCACGTCTACGGGGACGGTACTCCCTTGGTCGTATTGCATGGTCTTTTCGGGTCCTCTGATAATTGGCATAGTTTGGCGCAACGTTTTGGTTCATTCTACCGCGTTTATTGTATCGACCTTCGCAACCATGGGCGTTCACCATGGGATGATGTTCACTCATACGAATCAATGACAGAGGACCTGTACAGCTTTTTTAACCGTCACGGTATCCAAAAAGCGCACTTAATTGGTCATTCTATGGGGGGGAAAGTCGCCATGCATTTCGCTCAATCGCACCCTGAATTGTTGGAAAAAATGGTCGTTGCCGATATGGGCATCAAGGCATATCCCATGCACCACCAGCACATATTGGCTGGAATTCATGCCTTGGATTTACCGAATATCCGCTCACGGAGTGAAGCCGAAAAAATTCTAAGCCTCCACATTGAAGCGGCAGGAGTTCGTCAATTTTTGTTGAAGAATTTGTATTGGGTTACTGCCGGTCAATTGGGATGGAGGATGAATGTTGCGGTTTTGGAGCGCGAAATGCATGGCATACTTGCGGCCTTACCAGAAAAGGTGAGTTGGACACCCACGCTGTTTTTACGCGGAGAACTTTCTAACTATATCCTTACAGAAGACGAAAACTCCTTGGAAGAACTTTTTCCTGATTCCATTCTGCAAACGATACCGAACGCAGGACATTGGTTACACGCAGAACAACCCGATGCATTTTTCGATGCTGTTATGGGCTTCTGTTTACGCTGATTAATTCAATCGAAACGGAATGTTTAGTTTTGTTAACGCGAGGTACAATTCAGGATCTGGCTTAACCCTCATGGTTTTGGAGGTCATGTTTAACTCTATTCCATCTACAGGATCTAAAATCGTGAATTTTACATCGCATTGACCTTGATGGGTAACTAATACCTCATTTAACTCTTCGATCATTAGGTGATCTACTTCTTTATTCGTTAACGTCAAATGCAAACCTTTCACTCTTTTATCTCGCAAATTCTGCAATAATTCGACGTCTTGAAGCAAAAATTCAACCCGATTACCAAATCTGTTCTTGCCAATCTTACCCCGGAGCGTTAAAAAAACACCCGGCTGGAAAAAATGACGGAATTTTAAATAGTTTTCACCGAAAACACTCAGTTTATATTGGTCCGTATAATCTTCTACCATAAAAGTACCATATGCATTACCTTGCATAGATTCTCGTTGTTCTGCAGTTAATACAACCACCGGAAGGAATAAATCTCTACCAACATGGTCTTCAGGTTGTTTCAACATCGCAACATTCCCAAAACAAAAAGCATTAATTTCTTGCCTAAAATCATCCATTGGATGCCCGGAAATATAAATTCCAATGACTTCTTTCTCCTTGGCTAAGGTGTAACCTGAAGACCACGGCTCCGCTTTTGGAATACTTGGCGGAACAATTTGATACGCTTCGTCGTCTTTAAAAAACCCTTCGCCAATGTCTCCATCGTCCTTACACGCCTGACCGTAGCGTATCAACAACTCTAAAAATGGCGTTTCGTTGCGGTTATTGGTGGCAAAAAACTGAGCGCGGCTAATTTCCTTAAACGAATCAAAAGCCCCTGCGTATACCAGGTTCTTGAAGGCAGCCTGATTAATCGCAGAAAAATCAACCTTTTTACAAAAATCATAAATTCCGGAATAGGGTTCCTCTGCCCTTCCGCTGATGATCGCATCAACTGGTGCCTCGCCTACTCCTCTTACGGCTTTTAATCCAAACCGAATCGCCCCTTCCTCATTTACTGTAAAGTTCAACCTTGATTCATTCACATCCGGACCAAGAACCTTTACGCCCATGCGGCGACATTCCTCCATGAAAAACGAAACTTGAGTAATATCATTCATGTTATTACTCAGTACCGAAGCCATATATTCTGAAGGATAATTCGCCTTCAAATAAGCGGTTTGATACGCAACCCAGGCATAACAAGTAGAATGCGACTTATTGAAAGCATACTCCGCGAAAGCCTCCCAATCTTTCCAAATTTTCTCCAACTTATCTGTTGCATGCCCTTTATCATTCCCTCGATCCAAAAATGCTGGACGCATTTTATCCAATACTTTTCTATCCTTTTTTCCCATGGCTTTACGCAAAGTATCTGCTTCACCCTTCGTAAAATCGGCCAATTTCTGCGACAGGAGCATTACCTGCTCCTGATACACTGTGATTCCATAGGTTTCCCTTAATAACTCTTCACAATCGTCTAAGTCATAGACAATCGCCTCATCCCCGTGCTTTCGTTTAATGTACGAAGGAATGTATTCTAAGGGACCGGGACGATACAAAGCGTTCATGGCAATTAAATCGGCAAAAGCTGTTGGCTTAAGCTCTCGCATGTACTTTTGCATCCCTGGCGATTCGTACTGAAACACGCCGACCGTTTCGCCCCGTTGGAACAATTGATATGTGGCTTCATCGTCGATAGGAAATTGATCAGGATCCAGATCAATACCTCTGTTTTCTTTGATGATTCGGACCGCATCTTTGATGAGGGTCAAGGTTTTTAACCCTAAGAAGTCCATTTTCAATAACCCAGCAGACTCAGCCACCGAGTTATCAAATTGAGTGCACACCATTTCTGAATCTTTGGCCGTTGCAACAGGCACAAAATTGGTAATATCGTCGGGCGTAATAACAACACCGCAGGCATGAATTCCGGTATTTCTTACCGAACCCTCAATCGCTTTTGCCTGCCGAAGAACGTCAGAAGTAGGACCTTGACCATGAAAAATTTGCTTTAATTCTTTGGCGTTTTTAATGGCATCAGGATTGTTCTTTAATTTCTCCGCCAAGGCGGGATCGTCCAAATCAAACAACTTTTTTAAGGAGATATCAGGCATCATTTTAGCGAGACGGTCCGCATCGGGCAAGGGTAAATCGGAAACCCTAGAGGTATCTCTAATGGCTGACTTTGCCGCCATGGTACCGTAGGTAATAATTTGAGCCACCTGGTTAGAACCGTACTTATTAATCACGTAATCAATAACTTTACTACGACCTTCGTCATCAAAATCAATATCAATATCGGGCATGGATATCCGGTCAGGATTCAAAAAACGCTCAAAAAGGAGGTCGTATTTAATTGGATCAATATTCGTGATTCCAATACAATACGCCACTGCAGAGCCGGCGGCAGACCCCCTACCCGGCCCAACTGAAACGCCCATTTCACGCGCTGCGTTACAGAAATCTTGAACAATTAAGAAATAACCGGGATAACCCGTATTTTCAATAGTTTTAAGTTCAAAATCCAATCGCTCTCTAAGACTCTCCGAAATTTCGCCGTAACGCTTGAGTGCACCCTCGTACGTTAGATGCCGCAGGTAAGCATTTTCTCCGTTTTTGGTTGCATTAACCTCATCCTCTGCATCAATGAACTCCTCGGGAATATCGAACTTAGGTAGCAATACGTTGCGAGAGAGCGTGTAGGGCTCACACTTTTCGATGATCTCAGCAACGCTTAAAATAGCCTCCGGAAGGTCGGCAAAAAGTAGTTTCATTTGCTCCGGAGTCTTGAAGTAAAATTCATCGTTGGCAAACCCAAAGCGATACCCTCGTCCATGTCCTATCGGAGTTGACATCAATTCCCCATCTCTTACGCACAATAAGACATCGTGAGCCTTAGCATCGGATTGGTGGATGTAGTAGCAGTTGTTTGTGGCCACCAAACGAACCTTATGTTGCTGAGCAAACGCGACCAAGACTTCGTTGGCGTGTTCTTGAGCCTCTAACTGGTGCCGGTTAATTTCCAAATAAAAATCTTTACCAAACTGGGATTTCCACCACAGCAAAGCCTCTTCGGCCTTGGCTTCTCCTGCGGTCAAAATCAAGGAACTGATTTCTCCGTCCAACCCGCCTGATAGTACGATAATATCGGACTTATAACTTTGTAAAAGTTCTTTATCTATGCGAGGGAGATAGTAAAACCCTTCAGTATAAGCATAGGAGGCTAATTTGATTAAATTTTGATACCCCTGCTTGTTTTTTGCCAGCAACACCATCTTATAACCAAGGTCTTTTTCCGACTTATTTTTTCGATCGCGGCACACGTTGAATTCACAACCAATGATCGGTAGAATCGGCCTTTTGTTAAAGACCTCTCCGTTTTCTTCTGCTTCGATTCGTTGCTCTTCGATTTTTTTGTTGTGCTCCGAAATCAACTTTTCAAATTGAAAAGCAGCCATCATGTTACCGTTATCTGTTAACGCAAGGGCCGGCAAATCCATTTCTATGGCTTTTTGCACGAGGGACTTGATTTCCGCGGTGGATTGAAGAAGCGTATATTGGGAATGTACGTGAAGATGGGTAAACGGAGCCTCCTCGAGTACTTCTGGAATTTCATCGCTGAGCGTAATGGTATGGTTGTTCGATTTTTTAAGTGCCTTACTGGCCGCTTTTAAATTTCTATGATCTATGCCTAAAAGCTGAATTTGACCCGGATTTTGGCGTTTAAAACGAACCAAAGAATCAGCTTCTTGTCCGAGCGAATCCTTGGTAAAATGACCCAATCGAAGCAATTCCAAGAAACAGCGGGATGTAGCTTCAACGTCTGCTGTTGCGTTGTGAGCTTCCTTAAATCCTTCTGAAAACAAATGGGCATATAACTCCGTCAATGAGGGAAGTTTGAATTTCCCTCCTTTACCTCCAGGAATTTGCACCATCCGAGCAGTTTCCTCAGTGCAGGTATCCAATACAGGGATGCTATCTAACGGGGAATCCAATCCCATCCGCACCAATTCGCAACCCATTACATTAAGGTCGAACCTAAGGTTGTGCCCTACTAAGAATTTCGCCTCCTTTAAGTCCTCTAAAAACGCTTGTACCACCACCTCCAATGGCTCGCCTTCTTGCTCCGCCAAAGCAGTGGATATGCCATGAATGCGCTCTGAGTCATAAGGAATCGTAAACCCATTGGGTTGAATCAACGCGTCGTTGCGCCGGATTAATTGACCTTCGTCGTCGTGCAGTTGCCATGCCAACTGAATAACGCGAGGCCAGTTATCGGTATCCGTTATGGGCGCTTTAAAATTACGCGGCAAACCCGTGGTTTCCGTATCAAAAATCAAATACATAAATGGTAAAAATTGTGAATCTTAAAGTTAGCAACTTTATGCGCTCAGAAAACCGTTGTTGAAAACTAAAAAGCGATTACTCTAAATTGACATCAAGCTCCCAATTGGCGCGAACTTTAGGGACTTTTATGTACCGCCGCACCGGTTCTGCCGGCTCCTTGGTAAAGGGTCTGTACCCATCCCAAAACCCGTTACCGTTCAAATCATCAACTACCACAACGTGATATTCTCCGGGAGGTAAATTACGGTAGGTATCCTGCATTAAATTCGATCCTTTCAAATAGTAATGGGATTGAATGATCTTTCCTTCCTTTTCTAATAGGACGAGTTGCCCGCCTAAACTTGAAGGAAATTTGACCATTAACACGCCTAAATCTTCTTGTCCCGCATAGGAAAAATCCAAGGTTTGTTGCCCATTTTTTTGACCAATAGAGGTCTGAACGGCGCCAGGCGCGAAAACGGCTTTTAATTTCCCCCTCGACCACGAATGGCTGTACAGTAATAACGCGTTATTTTCAACGACCGCTGAATCCAATACTACGCTGGAAGAGTCCTGACGCATTAAGCGAATCTTCATCAAGTCAATTTGGTTGGAAAGAAATCCGTTCCAAACAACGCGCACTGGATTTCCCATCGCTGAGGGCAACATTTCTCCCTTTAACGAGCTCTTAAGATCCTTTTCGGTGTACAATAGATTCAAGGTATCGAATGGCGTACTGAAGGTTAAGGGACCCGATTCGGTTAACTCCAAAGGTACCATAATAGAATCTCGATCTAATCGTATGCAACGTGGTTGAACGCCGTTTAGTCGAAGATCTTTTACATCAATTTCCTCAGGAAGGTGTCCTAGTAGTAACCCCGGAGGCTTCACCTTAAAGGCATAACTTCGTTGGATATCCCTGGGAACGGAGAGCAAAAAAGCCAAAGAATCGTTGTTTGGAGTAGCGGGAAGGGAAAGTTGATCTTGCGGTTCAAATGAATCGACTATCCCATTTTTGTTAAGGTCTAAAAAGGCCTTCAAATAAAATGAATCCCTTGGAAGAAAATCCAAAGAAGCCCAACCCTCCTGGTTGCTTTTTGCAAGATACCTTGCTTTTTGACTGGTATCCGAGGCAAATAGCCCGACGGAAACCCCTTGCATGGATTTTTTCGTGTAGGCATTTCCTACTCGGTAATGTTGTTTTAGAGAATCCAATAAACTACCAGTTGCGAACGCAATTCGATAGATTGAGTCATTTCCTTCCGAAACATCTTTGATTCCCCCATCAATGCACAAACTATAGGTGGTATTGGAATTAAGGGTTCCTTTTAACGAAATAACCACTTCTTTTTTATGCAACGCTACCGATAATTTCGCATCCGAAGGCTCCAAGCGGAACGTTTCTATAGGGTTCACTAATTCGATGAATTCATCGAACGACAAGACCAACCTTGCAGGGTATGCATTGATGGCTGCATGGGCAGGCGAACTCTTGAGCAGTAAGGGTGCCTTTACATCTTTTCCTCCTCCGGTCAAAACACCTACCTGTGCGCAAGCCGAAAGCAAGGCCAAAAGGGTTATGGATACAATTCGCTTAAACATGTACAAATTTTTTCCAGATAGTTCTGGTCAATCTCGTCAAAGGTAGCGAATTCGTCGCTGTCAATGTCGAGCACCGCCAACACCTTCCCCGAACGCAGTACCGGAACCACAATTTCACTTTTGGAGAATTCGCTGCAAGCAATGTGCCCCGGAAATTCGTGCACATTATTGACTACTAGCGTGGAAGAGGTTTCCCATGCGGCACCGCACACCCCTTTTCCTTTGGGGATCTTCGTACAAGCCAAGGGGCCTTGAAAAGGACCTAGCACCAAAGTTTCGCCATGAACGCGGTAAAATCCCACCCAGAAAAAACCAAAAGTCTCTTTAAGCGCTGCCGCGATATTCGCCATATTCGCCACAACATCCACATGAGGGTCTAACAAGGACGGAATCTGCTGCAATAAGGTCTGGTATTTTTCGTTTTTGGGCCCGGTATGAACGAATAAGTTTTCTGACATCCCGTAAAATTCCAATTAATTATCGTAATTCGCAATAAAATGTAGCCCATGAGCCATAACCATCTCGAAAACATGCTTTTCTTGGACATTGAAACCGTTCCTCAAACCTATTTCTACAACGATTTGATGCCTGATACCCGGACTTTATTCGAAGCGAAAAACCGCATGAAAATCAACGAAGAAAAAACAGGGGAACAGGTTTACCAAGATTTGGGAGGCATACAATCCGAATTCGGAAAAATTGTTTGCATTTCGGTGGGAATGGTAAAAAACAGCATTACCGGAAGAACCATTCGCGTTAAATCCTTTGCACACGATGACGAATTTACGTTATTGAATCAATTCAAAAGATTATTGGACGACCATTACCGAGATGGCATCTTATGCGGGCACAACGCCAAGGAATTTGACTTTCCTTACCTATGCCGACGCATGTTAATCCATGGTATTTCCCTACCTCAAGCCTTAAATATTGCCGGTAAAAAGCCATGGGAAATCAAGCACCTCGACACCATGGAATTATGGAAATTCGGTGACTATAAAGCCTTCACCAGTTTAGCTTTGCTATGCCATGTTTTTGGGGTTCCAACGCCCAAAGACGACATTACAGGTGCGGATGTGGCGCGTGTCTACTACGAGGACCGCGACCTCCAACGCATTGCCGTTTACTGCGAAAAAGACGTGATAGCTTTAATACAAGTGTACCTTAAAATGCATCTAGAACCCTTAGTAGAAGAAGGCAATATCACCCACGTACCCTTGAGTTCCAGTAATTCCTAGAAGCGTTAATCTTCTTTGGATTCTACCTTAATTATTATGTCACATTGAATCGTAAGTCGGGTATGGCTCGCTAAAACGGAAAGCTCTTGGGTTAACGTTTCGATTTCCTGTTTCAATTCACGAATGCGCTTATCTGAAAAATCATCGGTGGCCTGATGTTTAATCATGGACGAGAGTCGCTTCTTTTGATGAAAGGCAATTTTACTGGCCACCACATCTCGGATAATTTTTTGGCCTTCCTCCGAAGAGAACGTTCCATTGATCAAGGATACATTAAATTCACTCATGTGTTGAAGGTTTGAAGTGTGCAATGGTTAATAAGGAACACGTAACGGATGCAATAGTCGCTAAGTCGGAAAACCAATCATGAGGGTATAAAAAGCCCAACATTAGTAATATCACAGAGGCCAATGCTCCAAGGATCAACTTCACCCTTGCTCCCATTCAACTATTAGGTCAATATCCAAGGTCTTGATCTCCGATTCATTCATGCGCTTAATGGAAGTGCGGTGCTCGTTGAGCGTGCGAATCCGAAGCTCGCGCTGTTTGATGTCCTCTTCCTGAACCGATGGAGAAATTTTTGACTCCAGAAACTCAATTTTAGCAGCGATGAACTTATTCAACAACGCTTTGGCATCTTCCGTAGAAAAAGTACCATCTATTAAGTGTAACTTCATACTGATTGAGGTTTATTGACCTTGACCCAAGGAATAAGCGGGTGTTCCGTCGAATGCATATAAATTCTCCGTTTTCACCACATCGATATGAAGTTCTTCTGCACGCATGAGCAACGAAACAATGCTTGCTTTGCTGATTTCTTTATAGATGGAGGTGGATTTAAAACGGCATCGCCAATGATCGGTGCAGAAGGTTTCTTTAAATCCTTCTGGCCAAACCTTGATTCCTCGGTTGGTAATCATGGACAACTCCACTCCATGATGGTTTAATTGCCTTACTTGTTCGGCTAATTCGTTCGGATCTTCTCCAGCCCAATGAACAAAAAGATCTACCCCTTCCAAGGTTTTAGATTTAGCGGGTTTACGCTGGTACTTTGGCAAGTTCATTTGGTACGAAGAGTCGTATGAAACCGATTTCAAGGTACTCGGCATTTGACCTAATCGGGCGACTACCGCTTCGGCGAACTCTTTGGTTCCAACTTGCTCTTTGCTCATGCCTTCTTTGAAAATATCGTAGGTATGAATCCCATCCTCAAGGGTCTTAAGCCACGCGTTTTGAATTTTTTCCGCAACTTCGGTTTGCCCGATATGAATCAACATTAAAATAGCTCCTTGCAACAAGCCCGAAGGATTGGCAAGATTTTGTCCTGCTCTGCGTGGTGCGGAACCGTGAATTGCTTCAAACATCGCACACTCTTCTCCGATATTGGAAGAGCCTGCCAAACCAACCGATCCAGTAATCTGAGCAGCTACATCGCTTAAAACATCTCCGTAAAGATTTGGCATTACAATAACATCGAATGCTTCAGGAGTATCGGCCAACTTCGCCGCACCTATGTCAATAATCCAATGTTCATTTTCTATTTCTGGATATTCAAGCGCTATTTCGTCAAACACTTTGTGAAACAAACCGTCGCTTTGCTTCATGATGTTATCTTTGGTAAAACACGTTACTTTTTTACGGTTTTGTTGTTTGGCGTATTCGAAAGCGTATCGAATGATTTTTTCACAACCCGGACGGCTAATCAGTTTTAAGCACTGAACCACTTCGTCGGTTTGTTGATGTTCAATTCCGGCGTATAGATCCTCTTCATTTTCGCGTACAATGACGACATCCATGATAGGGTGCTTGGTTTGCACAAAGGGATGTAAGCTTTTACATGGACGAACGTTGGCATACAGTCCCAGAAATTTCCGGGTGGTAACGTTTAAACTTTTGTAGCCTCCGCCCTGGGGGGTAGTAATTGGAGCTTTCAAAAACACCTTGTTGCGCCGGATTACATCCCAACTTTCCTTGGAAATACCGGCAGTATTCCCTGCAAGATATACTTTTTCACCCACCTCAATTTCGTCTATTTGGAGATCAGCACCTGCTGCTTGCAAAATGTGCAATGTGGCATCCATAATTTCGGGACCGATTCCGTCTCCTTTAGCAATGGTAATTCTCATAGTTCTATTTTTTTGACAAATATCGAGGGATATTTTTATATGTTTTTATTTATATATTTGATGAAAAATATAATAATGTATTATGAACTACACCTTAAGCCAACTCCATGTTTTTTTAAAGGTCGTTGAAAACCAAAGCGTTACTAAAGCTTCGGAGCAACTTCACATGACCCAACCTGCCGTTTCCATTCAATTAAAGAACTTCCAAGACCAGTTCGAAATTCCTTTATTTGAAATTATTTCGAGAAGAATTCATATTACTCCCTTCGGTCATGAAATTGCGACATCCGCCAAAGAAATTTTATTCCAAGCGGAGTTATTGAAGCACAAAGCGTTAAAATACCGTGGTGAATTAACCGGAACTTTACGTCTTTCAATTGTCTCAACCGGCAAATACGTTTTACCCTTTTTTCTTCAACCTTTTCTTGCGAAACATCCGGGGGTTGATTTGCAAATGGATGTAACCAATAAAGAATTGGTCATAGAGAGTTTAAATCGAAACGAGGTTGATTTTGCTTTGGTTTCCATCTTGCCTGACCGCTTATTGGTTGACTCCATACCGATCCTCGACAACTCCCTTTATCTTTTTAGTTCCCCTAAAGTTGATACCTCGTTGAACATGACCCCAAAGGATTTGGTAAATTATCCTTTAATTCTGCGAGAAAAAGGTTCAGGGACGCGCCAGAGCATGGAACGTTTTTTAAAGCAACACGGAATAGCAGTACGCAGAAAGCTCGAATTAACCTCCAATGAAGCCGTAAAACAAGCGGTAAAGGCGGGTCTCGGCATGTCGATTATGCCATTGATCGGATTGAAACACGAACTGGAAGCAGGAGAGTTAACCCTCGTTCCCATTGATGGCCTGCCGGTTCGGACCCAATGGCAATTGATTTCTTTAAAAGGTAAACGGCATGGCCCTGTTGCCGAAGCCTTCAAGAATTTTATCCTTGAAAAGAAAGTTGAACTAGCCAACCAATATTTTAATTGGCTTTATTAGTTTTAGGAACATACCATCACTCCCCTAAAAGCTCCAACATCATAACGGATTTTAAAGCAGCCGTCTCGGTGCGCAATCTTGCTTCGCCAAGGGATATCGCCTTGTAACCGTTGGACAATGCGGTCGCTATTTCCTCCTCGGTGAAATCACCTTCTGGACCAATTAAAATGCGACGTTCAATGGAGGTGTTGAATTCGAAACGTTTTTCTTGATCCAGGCAATGGGCCACCCACCCACCGGGAAAAGAACGAACAAAGTCGGCCAAAGGTACGGGGGCATCCAGTCGAGGAAGGTAGGTTCTTTTAGATTGTTTCATCGCTGCAACGGCAATTTTCGTTAACCGTTCCAGGTTCACTGTGCTGCGTTCAGTTCGCTTGGATTGCAGAAAAGAAACATGGGTACAACCCAATTCCGTTGCTTTTTCCACCAACCACTCCATGCGGTCCATGTTCTTGGTGGGAGCCACGGCTAAATGGACGGACACCGTCGGTGGATGAAAAATATAGCGGGTTATTCTAAGGGAACATTTTTTGGGATTCGCTGCCGTGATCTCCGCCACATATCCCCCACCTTTTCCATCCAACAACTCAATTAAATCTCCAACTTGCTTTCGCAAGACTCGAACGCAATGTTTGGACTCTTCTTCGTTGAGAATAAACTCTTGTGACTCCGGATTTAATTGAGGTGCGTAAAACATCAGAGGATTAATTGCATGACTAATTCCCTTAACAATTCTCCATTCGCCTGAGAAGCATTACCGACCCCTTTTGCTTTGAGGTCGTATGCGTATAATAACTCAATATTTTCGGCCACTTTTTTAGGAGGAAATTCTGTACGAGATTTCAACAATTCACCCGCAACAAAAGGATGAACTTTTAAAGCTGATGCCACGGATTCACGTGATTTATTTTCCAAGAAATGAATGCGCATAAGCTGGGAAAAATACTTAAATAGAATGGCTATTACCGGTACCAATTCCCCTGCCTTAGGGTTGGCCTCAAAGTACCGAACAATTTTTATCGCTTTCGGTAAATCCTTAACCGAAATAGCATTGGTCAATTCAAATACGTTATACTCCTTTGATATACCAATGTGTTTTTCCAACAAGCCCTCATCGATTTGCTGACCACCTGGGAGCACAATCGACAACTTATCCAACTCATTGACAATTCTCTGTAAATCATTCCCAATCGATTCCGCAAGAATATGGGGTACTTTTGAGGTGTGCGTAAAACCTTTCGATTTTAGCAAGGAAGCAATCCAATCAGGGAGTTGATAATCTTTGATTTTCTCCGATTTGAAAACCACACCATGCTGCTGCATGGCCTTGTAAAATTTGCTTCGGGCATCTACCGTTTTGTATTTATGGGCTAGCACGAAAATGGTTTTTGGTGATGGATTTGACACGTATGACTCCAATTGTTCAAGTCCTTTAAATTCTTGTGCTTCCTTTAAAATAACCACGCGCCAAGGCGCAATCATGGGAAATTGCTTTAGAGAACTTATTAAGGATAAAGGCTCAGTATCCCTTCCGTATAAGACCTCTTGGTCAAAATCCCTTTCGCCCTCCCCAAGTAAATGTTCTTCTATTTCCTTAGTAATACGGTCGATGAAATACGGTTCCTCGCCGTGCAAAAGGTACAAAGGAGCATATTCCTTAGCTAATAGCTTTCTATGGAGTTCTTTAAATTCCATTATTGATGGCTTTCCCAGCGTTGAACAAGAGCAATCAAGGTTTTTAATGCCGCTTCCATATCCTGTACCACCACATATTCACGCCGCGAATGAATCGCCATTTCTCCGGTGAAAATATTCGGACATGGCAATCCCATGAACGATAATTTGGAACCGTCGGTGCCCCCACGAATGATATGTCGCACCGGTTCAATCCCAACAGATTCCATGGCTTCCACGGCATAATCCGTTACAAAAGGACATCCTTGCAGTATTTCTTTCATGTTGCGGTATTGTTCCGAACGCTCATACGTCATCGTTGCTCCGGGATAATTCTTTATAGTTTCGTTGGCTAGTGTTACCAATTGATGGGCATAGTCGTCCAATTTTGCCGTTTGATGATCACGGAGAATGAACGAAACACTTGAAGATTCTAGGCCACCTGAAATACTTGTAGGATGAACAAAGCCTTGACGATCTTCGGTACTTTCAGGAGACCAACCGGAAATATTCGTTTTCACTAAGAATTCTCCCGCAATTTTAGCGGCGTGTTGCATGATACCTTTTGCATAGCCGGGATGAGCGCTAAGCCCTTGAAAGTGAAAGGTCATGGCATCAGCAGAAAACGTTTCATCTTCGATATACCCCAACGGACCTCCGTCCAAGGTATACCCATAATCTGCATTCAGTTTATTCATGTCCAGGTGCTCTACCCCGCGACCCACCTCTTCATCCGGGGTAAAGAGTATCCGTATTTTACCGTGAGTAACTTCTGGATGTGCTAATAAATAGGCAGCTAGTTCCATGATAATGGTAACCCCCGCTTTATCGTCAGCTCCTAGCAAGGTCAATCCGGAGGCCGTAATAATATCTTGTCCTACTTTTCCGCGCAAATACGGCTCATTCTCCAAAGTAAGGGTTTGGCTTGAATCGTCGGGTAAAATAAGGTCCTGCCCATTCCAAGCGCGGTGCAATAAAGGTTTCACGTCTTTTCCACTGCAATCGGGCGCGGTATCCATGTGGGAACAAAAGCAAAGGGTCGGAATGCCTTCGTGCTTTGACGTTGCTGGAATGGTCGCAAAAACATACCCCCATTCATCCATTTCCACTTCCGAAGCTCCTAAAGCCAATAATTCTTTTTGCAGGAGCCTTCCTAAATCTTTTTGCTTTTCCGAAGAAGGAAAGGAGGCCGAATTTGGATCGGCTTCGGTATCGATTCGTGCATAACGCATAAAGCGTTCGGCTATGGCTTCATTCATGGCAGTTCGTTTGTGCGAATTTACGGTTTTACCCTTGTGTTGTCCACCAACATTCGATCAAAAACCTGGCTATTTTTCCACAGTCGCCAAGAATTTCAAAAACTGCTCAAATGCTTTAGCCCTATGCGAAACTCTATTTTTCTCGTCTTTGGGCACCTCAGCGAAGGTAAGAGTCCAGCCATCAGGAACAAAAAGGGGGTCATAACCAAAGCCCATCGAACCTCGGGATTCATCGAGAATCGACCCGTGTACTTCTCCTGCAAAAAGGTGTGAACCCTGATCATCCACATACGCAATGACCGTTTTAAACTTCGCCTTACGGTTTTCCACCCCCTTCAATTCAGAAAGCAGTTTTTCGCAATTTTTGAAGTCACTCTTTTCCGGTCCGGCATAGCGTGCGGAGTGCACGCCGGGGTGGCCGTTCAAAGCCACAACTTCGAGTCCTGAATCGTCTGCAAAACAGGGCATTCCGGTGGCTTCGAAAACCGCTTTGGCCTTAATTACAGCATTAGCCTCCAAGGTTTCGCCGGTTTCCTCGATATCGTCATCCCAACCGATATCATTTAAACTTTGCAGGATGATTCGATCGGGCAACATGGCTCGAATTTCGGAAACTTTATGTTCGTTTTTGGAAGCAAAAACCCATTTCATAATTCAAATAAATTTAAGTAAAGATCGCGATTGGCAGCCACCGAATAGCGTTTATGAACCGTTTCAGCTGCTGCATGACCGATAAATCGACTCCGTTCACTTTCGTGATACAGCTGCCGTAAACACGCTAACCATTCTTGTGGAGAATTCGCCAAAAAACCATTAACTCCATGTTCAATAATTTCAGGATTCACCCCAACCTTCGAGGCGATGGTTGGAATACCCAAAGCCATGTATTGCAATGCTTTAAATCCGCATTTCCCTTTGGTCCAATCGTCTTCAGAAAGCGGCATAACCCCGACGGAAAACTTGGCGAGATCATCGATTTCCGTGGCCTTTTTCCATGGAATAAATTCTAAATTGGGCACATCAAATGCAGGAGGTTCGTTGGAAATAACCCGAAAAACAAACGGGATTTCTTGGGCCAATTGTTCTAAAACGGGAACCAGAGGCATGAGGTAATGTACCGTTGTGTGCGTTCCGGTCCAGCCAATAATCCATGGACCTCCCGAGGATTTGTCAGCTTCTGCCCTATGCAACGCAGGATCGATAGTGGTTGGAACGACCAATACGTTGGAATTATATCTGCGAGCAAAATCCGCTAGAAATTGGTTCCCAACGGACACTTTGTAAGACCAACGAATCATGTGCTTTACCTTCCAATAGGCCTTTAAACGGTGAACGTTACGGTGTTGCGGACTAAAATTTGGCAACCAAATCGCATCGTCGAAATCGTATACGATTCGTTTTCGCAAGACCTTAGCAATCAACCATTCAAAAACCGGAGGACCTAATGGGGCTGCCTCGCGGTGGATAAACACAAAATCTGCGTTACGCAACTTGAATAAATGTCCCATTCTCATCAAACAACCGAAGAGGAGGTGTACTATTTTTTTCAAGGGCTTTCCATGCGCGTAAAATATCTTCCAACCGTTCTGGTTGAGAAAAGGATATACCTTGACCTCAATCCCCTGATGTTCTAGGTACGGAAGGTATTGTTCAAAACGAAATCGTTGCGAAGGAGCCTCTCCTAAGGGATAGGGACATAAAAGCGCCACTTTAAGCATGGGAAGTGGCGTTGTATACGTTAAAATACTGTTGAACACCCACTTCAAGACCGAAGTTTCGAACCGCATAATCACGAATGGCTGATCGATCGAAGCGGTTAGGGTCCCATTGCTGTGCAAGTTCCTCAAGATCATTCCAAGATTTTACCACCACACCTGCTTGTGCTTCCTTCAGAAGAGCGGCCACATCTCCAATACCCTCGTTGGCTATCACCGGAACACCCATAGCCAAAGCCTCCGCGAATTTAACAGGAGAAGAAGCTCTTTTGGCAAACGAAGGCTCAATGAACTGAACGGCGGCTTCCGCCATGTTGAGGTACTCGGGTACCTCTCGGTAATTGACGCTTTGGACAAAAATGTAATCATTGGAAAGGTCCGTATTTCCAACAATGGATTTTGCGGTTGCAATGTCTTGAGTTAATATTACAAAGCACCACCTGGAATCGACGGCTTTTAAGGCTTTGAAAAACACCAATTCTTGGTCGAGTCGGTACCAGGTTCCAACGGATCCTATATGGATTAGTATGCGAGCATCTTCTGAGAATCCAAGGTCCTTTTTCGAAACCGAAGGAACCAATGTATTAAACCTTAATGTGTCAACACAACAAGGAATAACGGTTGTTTTTCGTTGATCGAATGACGCATCGTAACGCTCCTGCAATGCTTGAAGTCCCTCGTTCGTCAACGAAACAATCGAGTCGGCGCGTTGTAAAAAATCTTTTTCTTTTCTACGAAAATAGCGGTAAATAAGGCGATAAATCCAAGAATTTTGAGGCCACAAACGGCCTTCAACACGCTCATCAGCCCAAAACCCGCGCATGTCGAAAATTAAACGCTGATGTTGCTTCAGTTGGACTCCAACCAACATGGCTAAGTAGCTTCTGCAATGAATGACTGAGAACTGGTTGAGGTCCAATTGACGCGCTTTACGTTTCATGCGCCAGAGATCAAAAACCGTTGAAATCACGGGTGGTTTCTTCGAGTAAATCAACGGAACCCAATGAATTTTTGTGGCAGCAATCGATTCTTCCACTTGACCTTTCAACCGTTTGAAAGCTGCAGGCTTTTCGAAGGAAACGACGCAAAATTCCCACCCCAATTTTTCCAAGCCCAAGAGGTAGGGCAAAATTTGCGACTGTCCTAAAGGATCCGTCAATCCGTCATACGATAAGTAAAGTGCCTTATTGCCGGGCTTCATAGGTCAAAAATAGGCAATATAACCGAAGTGAATTTTACCGGAACGGAAGTCTAAAGGGTTCTTTTGTTCTGTTCCAAGTCCATAAACCAAGGAAAATATTCCAGCTTTCGAGCCGATGTTGGCACCAACCCCAAATCCAAAAGGCCGGTCGTTCTTATAATTCGCCCCGCTTGTGTTTTCGAAAACCGTTTGATCATAGAATGCAAAAACCGCAGAATTCCGGTCGAGTAAATAACGAATTTCCCATTGATTCGTTGATTTTGTGGTGCTTAAAAAATTCTCTTCGTTAAAACCTCGTTGGGAATTTAGTCCTCCAAAACGATAGCATTCATTGGAAAAAATGGTTGGCGCGTAATAGGAATCAAAGGAAAGTTGATAACGAAACACCCACCTTCGATGCAAGGGAATGAATTGTTCCAAGGAAAAAGCAACTTTGGCTGTGGTGCTCACCGAATTTGAATCGCTCAGTACTTTGCGTTGGCCAACAAAACCCTCAACATTCAGGAGCAATCCTTTTCTGGGATTGGGTAAGTAATCGATTTTTCGATAATTGATACCTAACCCGTACATGGAATTTCGCAGGGAGGCGACGTTTGGAAATTGGGCATTAGATCCAGCGGCATATAAGCGGTTGCTGCTAGAAAAGTTATACATCGCTTTCACCAACCAATACGATGCAAAACTGTACTGTAGTCCTAGTTGTGACTTTAATTCCAAAAAGGTTGAATCCCTCTTGTACAATTGAAATCGGAGGTCGGCACCAAGGAGCGTATTGAACAAGTAGGGGTAGGAAAACCGAACATTGAGCCACTGAGTCGCAGGTTTGATGCTTCGCCAATTGAAATCCAGTTGTTCGGCACGACGAAGGGAATTCATGAGCCTCAACTGCAAGTCACCCGTTAACCCAATGCGTTGGCTAACAGGATCGGGCTGTAAACCCAAGGCACCGTTAAAGCTGGAGCTTTTGGTCGCTTTCAGGTATACAAAAAGAATAACCCCTTCTTTTTCAAAAGAAATTTCCGCCGGTTTGATGACCTCAATGAAGGATTGCTGTTTCAGCTTAACATCAATTTCTTCCAGTTTTTGCAGGGAAAATGGCGATCCAAGCGGCACCTCCAACATACGAAGTACCGTTTTCGCAGACAAGGTGGAATCGCCTTTGAGTTGCACCTCATGCCAAGTCATGAAGGGACCTTTTTCAATCCTAACATCGAGCCATAGATGGCCTTCCTGTGCTTGAAAGTTATTGAATCGAAAAGCAGCAAAGGGGTAACCATTATTGTGGAATTCATTCACCAATCCACGCAAGGCCGCTGCATAGGCATTGGGATGTTTATAATTTACTATTCCCTTGTTGTCGGCCTTAACCGAAGGCAATAAAGGCAGCAATGAGGGATCAAAATGAACCGAGATGCCCTCGAATTTCTCCCCGAGTATAACCTCAACATTTATGGCTTCTTTAGAAGACGATTCCTTAAGTTGCGCTGTAAAATAGCCCAATTCCGTCAGAATCAACAAGGCTTTTTCACGTTCAAAAGCCCATAACTCTTTGGTGTTTAGTACGTGCTCTTTTTGAAAATACTTGGGAAGTTGTACCGATGATGGAAGGATAAAATGCACCTTGGTTTTTTGCGCCGAAAATAGGGCGGCCATTGCACAAAAAAAAAGTAAAAACCCGTGCTTCAAAATCCGTATTTCGCTTTAATTGTTTATTAAATTTTAACCGCTCCGTAAATTTCTTAACAAAATTTGTAACTTTACTACGTCAATGCCCGTTAGAGGTCACACAACACTAAACAAACAACACTATGAAAACGAAGGTAAATGTTTTAATTTTAATGGCCGTAGTTGCTACCGTGATTTTAAGCTCTTGTGGTGCCTCTAGAAAAGCAGGTTGCGATGCTTACGGATCCACCAAAACGGAAGTTCGTTCCAACGACTTAGCTGGAAAATAAGATACGGAAGTCTCAACGCATTAAGCGCTGAAGGTACAAGCCCATTTCGGATTGTAGTTTCAGCGCTTCTTTTTTGGCCGCAAGATCAAAATCTTCCCCTGAACTTGCGTAAATAATCGACCTCGAGGCATTAATCAACAAACCGACATCAGGGTTCATTCCGGCTTCCACTACTTGCTCCAATGAACCTCCTTGAGCACCCACTCCTGGAACTAATAAAAAATGTTGGGGTACAAGGCTCCGAATTTCTTTCAATTGTTCCGCTCGGGTTGCTCCCACCACAAACATCAAGTTTTCGGGGGTTCCCCAGCTAGCCACTTTTTCAATAACGTGAGCGTAAAGAGGCTGTTGGTTGGCATGTCGAAGCATTTGGAAATCTTGCGCCCCTTCGTTGGAGGTCAAACCCAATACAATCGCCCATTTTCCTTCAAATTGCAGAAAAGGCTGGACGCTGTCTTTACCCATGTAAGGAGCCACCGTGACGGCGTCACATGGTAAGGTTTCAAAAAACGTTTTAGCATAAGCCACGGCTGTATTTCCAATGTCACCACGTTTCGCATCGGCAATAACGAAGCAGTTTTTTGGAATGTAGTTAAGTGTTTTTTCCAAGGTCACCCAGCCCTCAACCCCTTGCGCTTCATAAAAAGCCGTGTTGGGTTTAAACGCTACTGCAACGTCGGAGGTAGCATCAATAATCCGCTTATTGAACTCAAAGATGGGATCTTCGAATTCTTGGAGATGCTGAGGTATCTTTTCCAATTCGGGATCTAATCCAACGCAAAGAAAAGACTGTTTTTGGTGAATTTCCGAGATTAATTCTTCGCGGGTCATGCTTCCTCTCCTTTTAATTTCTCTGCATTTTCCGCCATGCGCAACGCATCGATCATTTCTTGGATGTCTCCGTTCATGAAAACCGACAAATTGTACATCGTCTTGTTAATACGGTGGTCGGTAATTCTACCTTGAGGATAATTATAGGTTCGAATTTTCGCCGAGCGGTCACCGGTTGAAACCAAGGTTTTTCGCTGCGCAGCGCGCTCGTTGTGCACGCGATCCAATTCGGCTTGGTACAGGCGAGACCGCAACACCGAAATGGCTTGTTCTAAATTTTTATGCTGGGATCGGCCGTCTTGACATTCCACGACTACTCCCGTTGGGATGTGGGTCAAGCGAATAGCCGATTCCGTTTTATTAATGTGCTGTCCTCCTGCACCTGAGGCACGGAACGTGTCTTTTCGAACATCGTTCATGTCCAATTTAAAGTCCACTTCTTCGGCTTCGGGTAAAACTGCCACCGTAATCGCAGACGTATGCACACGGCCTTGGGATTCCGTTTCAGGAACGCGTTGTACGCGGTGTACTCCAGATTCAAATTTCAATGCGCCGTAGATACCGGCACCTGTAATTTGCATGGATATCTCTTTGAATCCTTTTACTGTTCCTTCTGAAGAATTGATCACTTCGACTTGCCAGCCCATTTCCTTAAAGTACATGGTGTACATTCGGTATACGTCTTCCACGAAAATACAAGCTTCATCGCCGCCTGTACCCGCACGTAATTCAACAATCGCGTTTTTGTCGTCCTCAGGGTCTTTTGGAATCAACATGAATTTGATTTCTTCCTCCATGAGCGGTTTTTGCTGCTCGAGAGCATCAATTTCTTCCTTCGCCATGGTGCGCATTTCCGGATCGGTTTCCAATTCTAATAGCTCTTTACTCGACTGAAGATTGGCCAATAAATTGGAATATTTCTGATAGTATTGGTCCAATTCTTCCAATTCGCGGTATTCACGGCTCAATTTCACAAAGCGGTCCATGTCCGAAATAATATCAGGATCGGTAATCATTTTACCCACTTCAATGAATCGGTAATGGATGGCTTCGAGTTTGGAACGTAAGTCGCTCATGAAAAAATTGTAGGCAAAGATAGGGAATTAAACGACGTGATTTCAAGAATAACGAAGCCGAAGGACCACCTTTATGGCTTCTCGATGTAAGATGCTCCACGCCAAGGTTTGAAAGCCATCCATCGATGAAAGCAAGGCGCTCTCTGGTACATCAATGCGGTACAATAAGCCCGGCAAGGCATGGGAAGGCAGTTCCTCCAAGAATTGCAATAGTTGCTGGGCTTGGTCGCTTAAGGCAATGGAGGGGGGATTCGATATAGAAAACCCTGCACTGTTGATATCGCGCTCCACTTGATCCCAAAGCAAAGTCAACAGTTCCTTTTCGGGCAATTCTAGAGGTTCCTTTACAATAGCAAATAAGGACTCTACGGTGTTTGGCAGCATTGTTAAAAATGTTAAAGTGGGCGATGAACCAAAAATTTGTGGCTAACTTAAATAGAAAAGCAAAAACAACGGAACTTATGTTAGTAAAATTATACTCCAGCAGTGTCTTTGGGATTACTGCAACAACGATTACCGTAGAAGTCAACATTGACAACGGATTGAATTTTTATTTAGTGGGCTTGCCCGATAATGCCGTAAAAGAAAGCCAACAGCGCATTCGGGCAAGTTTTAAAAATAACGGATTTCATTTTCCCGGCAAGGAAATTACCGTAAATCTTGCTCCGGCTGATTTACGTAAGGAGGGTTCAGTATTTGATTTACCCATCGCCCTTGGAATCCTTGCTTCGAGCAAGCAGCTGAACGCGGAACGGCTGTCGCAATACCTTGTAGTGGGGGAACTTTCGTTGGATGGTTCCCTGCAATCCACAAGGGGTGTTTTGGCCATTGCCTTGCAAGCGCAAGAGGAAGGATTCAAGGGCATTGTAGTACCCGCCCAGAACGCATCAGAAGCGGCCGTCATCGAAGGACTCGAAGTGTTTGGGCTGCAAACCTTGAAGGAGGTCGTTGATTTTTTCAATGGAAAAAGGTTCATTCCTGCAACGGCTCCTGCCATAGAGGCGCATCAGCATAGCCACTTTGAAATACCTGTCGACTTTCGCGAAGTAAAAGGACAATACGCCGTGAAACGGGCTTTTGAAATTGCGGCTGCAGGCGGGCATAATATCCTTTTGATCGGGCCTCCTGGATCGGGAAAATCGATGCTGGCTAAGCGCTTCCCTACCCTTCTTCCCAGCATGAGCTTAGAGGAGGCCTTGGAAACCACCAAAATTCACAGCGTTGCTGGAAAAATAAAGCACACGGGAGGGCTCATCCGCCAACGTCCTTTTCGAAAACCGCACCACACCATCTCGGATATTGGGCTCATCGGTGGGGGTAGTTATCCTCAACCCGGAGAAATATCCTTGGCGCATAATGGGGTTTTATTTTTGGACGAATTGCCTGAATATAAACGTACCGTGTTAGAGGTGTTGCGGCAACCTTTGGAGGACCGCACGGTGAATATATCGCGGGCTAAGTTCAGCATTGAATATCCCGCAGGTTTTATGCTGATTGCTGCCATGAATCCTTGCCCATGTGGATACCTAAACCATCCGGAAAAGGGATGTTCTTGCGGGCCGGGCATGGTAGACCGTTATTTAAATAAAATTTCGGGGCCTTTATTGGACCGAATTGACATGCACATTGAGGTGCAGCCGGTAAAATATGATGAATTAACCGGTAACTTGCCACAGGAAGACAGCCGCAGCATACGGGGAAGGGTTGAAACAGCGAGTAGCATTCAAAAGAAGCGCTATAAAAGCTCGATGGCCCATAACAACGCTCAAATGAGCAGAAGTGAAATTGAAACGCATTGTGTATTGGATGAGGCCTCGAGGGCTTTACTTAAGCAAGCCATGGTACATTTAGGCTTGTCCGCTAGAGCGTACGACCGCATCTTGAAGGTAGCACGAACCATTGCGGATTTGGAGGGATCATTAGACATTCAAACACCCCATGTGGCGGAAGCTATACAATATAGAAGCTTGGACAAAAACCGTTTGGGCGGGTGAGGGGTGATAACGCTAAGCAGAATTAATTCTCATTTTCGTAACGAAACTTAATTGCTTCATTTTCTAAGTCAATGCGAATTAAATTATTCATACTTTTTCTAGGCACTTATCTTTTACCATGGTTGCAAAAACCCTTGGTTTTAAACAAGCAAAAAACTCATTTTTATTCAGTAAGCGACAAAGCAATTTATGCATCAGCCTATGAAACCAGCAATTCGGATTATATGTCTTACTTGACTTGGCTGCAAAACAATGAGAGTCAAGAAGCCTACAAAAAAGCATTTCCTGATACGAATGTTTGGGTATCGGGTAATGAATACCGTGAGAAACTTAAAACCTATTATTTTTTACATCCCGCCTACAGAGAATACCCTGTGGTGGGTGTAACTTATGATCAAGCGGTTGCTTATTGCCAGTGGCTTACCAAAATATGGAATAATAGTTTACCCGATAAACGCATAAAAAAAGTCATTTTTCGGTTGCCTACCGAAAGTGAATGGGAAACCGCCGCTTATGGCGGAAAGAATCATGGGATTGTGTATCCCTGGGGAACTGATCGTATAGATATGGACTATGTAACCCACAAAAATCCGATTCTCGCAAATTATAGGAGCTCGAGCAAGGATTATATGGGCTTTGCAGGAAGTTTAACCGATGGCCTGGACGCTACCACTGCGGTCAAAAACTTTTCTCCCAATACTTTTGGATTATATCAAATGGCCGGTAATGTCGCTGAATTTGTTCAAGAACAAGGAATAATTAAAGGGGGGGCGTGGGGTGATTATTCCTATAAATTAACCATACCCTACCGTGATACCTTAAAAACAACAACCTCATGTTTTGTTGGATTCAGAGTGTTTGCAGAAATTGAGGCTTTCCAAAAAAAGGAGAATCGAATGAAGATTTCAGCGAAACAACTGGAGAAAACTACAACGCGAGTTATCTGTACCCGAGGAATGATATATAATTTCGAAGTATCCAATGCTTTTTATTTGAGCTTTTTGGAATCATTGGATTCCAATGAACGAAAAAAACACCAACCCGTTGATTCTCTTTGGAGCAAAGAAACGGATGAACTAGTTTATCAACATTACACAGAACAATTTCCGAATCATCCTGTGGTAAACATAGAAAAACAAAGTATGATTGCATTTTGTGCTTGGTTAGAAAAGCAATACAACATGGATCCAAAACGAACCTGGAATAAAGTTTCCATACGCCTTCCAGATAAAAATGAATGGACTCTTTCTGTCTCCAATGGAGAACCGCAAAAACCCTTTATTTGGAGGTATCCAAGAGACCGCGATGCACATGGAGAATTCCTATTAAATTTCAATCCTTTACCGAGCATAACTCCTTTTGATATAGAAGCATATTTAAATTCCATCTCATATAAGGAAGACCAGAGGGAAAACCTATTGAAAAGCCGTCAATATGATGGTTATTGCTTAACAGCGCCCGTTAATAGCTTTTCTCAAAAGGGAATTAATATTCATAATATTCATGGGAATGTTGCTGAGGCTTTGGCAGATACTGATGTTATAATTGGTGGTTCTTTTGCAAGTATTTTAGAACATTGCATGGCTCCAACAAGCTATGAGAAGTACGAAGAAAAAATCAACCTTCCATCTCCATATGTTGGTTTTAGATTTTTCATGGAAGTGTTAGAGCCTTAAAATTCAGTACTTTTGAGAAAAATGTGCTATGAAATCAATTCTAATTTTTCTCTTTTTCTCACCCTTTTATATATGTTGCCAATACCAAATCGGACATACCACCCTCACCTTTAACGACCCCACGCGGAACGGGGGCTTTGGTTCCGGTGGAGGGCCAGGCCGTCAAATTCAAACGGAGGTTTATTACCCCACATATACAGCCGGGGAAAACACACCCGTCGCCACCTTTCCGGATTTCCCCGTCATCGTTTTTGGCCACGGTTTTGCCATGGGTTGGGATGCCTACCAAAACATTTGGGAACATTTAGTCCCCCAAGGTTATATTATGGCTTTTGTCCGAACAGAAGGCGGCTTAATCCCAGCTCCAAGCCATGGAGATTTTGGGCAAGATTTAGCCTTGGTGTCCACCAAAATGTTGGCCCTTGATGCCGCGGCGGGTTCTTTATTCAACGGAAAAGTAAAGCAAAAATCTGTTATCATGGGCCATTCCATGGGCGGAGGCGCAACGATGTTGGCCGCAGCGAATAATGCCAACATTGCAGGCATTGTGGGGCTCGCGCCCGCTGAAACCAATCCTTCGGCCATCGGGGTCTGTACAAACATTTCGGTACCTGCCCTTATATTTTCCGGTTCCAGTGATGGTGTAACCCCACCCGCAGAACACCACCTTCCCATTTACCAAGGAATTGCTTCTACCTGCAAATCCTTTGTGAGCATCACGGGTGGAGCCCATTGCTATTTCGCCAACAGCAACTTCAACTGCGACTTCGGCGAAAGCACCTCCTCCCAAGGAATTTCGATTTCAAGGGCCGAACAACAGGAGAAGACGTTTTGGTTCCTCGATACATGGTTGCAATATATACTTGGTAATGACTGCTTTGCTTTGAATGATTTTCAGGGAAAACTGAACAACACCCTCGGAACGGTAAATCAAGGTACATGTACCCCAGCAAATACTACTGCAACCATTTTTTACGACAACATGTCAACCTTATGGACCACAACACCGGGAACCGCTTATCAATGGTATTGGAACGGTCAGATCATGCTGGGAGAAACCAACGACACCTTGATACCACCGGTGGATTTAGGGGGAAATTATTCCGTCTCGGTTTTTTCTTCTTCGGGTTGTGAAGTCAGTTCCTTCATTACGCTTCAAGGCAATCTATCCAACCTAACCATGGATTATCAATGGTTTTACGATAAAGACCTGAACGAATTGCACATAACGTTTAAAAATCCGTATACAGGAACCATCCGTTTGAACGATCTATTGGGGCGCTCCATCCAACGCAACCTCGTCCAAGCGCACCAGGTGAAATTGTCTTGTCCAAATTCCGTCCAAGGTATCTACCTGTTGCAGGTAGAAGGAGCAAAAACACAGCGTATTTACTTGAACTAATATTGTTCCTTGCTATTCGGGAAATCGCCCGAACGAACGTCGGTAATATATTCTTGGAACGCGTTCAGCATTTCTTGATGTAGATTTCTGTATTTCCGTACAAAACGCGGGTTGAACTCGTTGTTTATCCCCAGCATGTCGTGTACGACCAGCACTTGACCGTCCACGCCATTTCCTGCTCCAATTCCTATGATTGGAATGTGCAAGGATGCTGCGACCTGCGCTGCCAGCGTTGACGGAATTTTTTCCAAAACCAGGGCAAAACAACCTGCTTGTTGCAAAGCCTTCGCATCTTCCATCAGTCGGTTAGCTTCTTTAGCTTCTTTAGCGCGTACCGCGTAGGTGCCAAATTTGTAAATGGATTGAGGAGTTAGGCCTAAATGCCCCATGACCGGAATGCCCGCAGAAAGGATGCGTTGAATGGATTCAACCACCTCGCCTCCGCCCTCAAGTTTAACGGCATGGGCACCGGTTTCTTTCATGATCCGAATGGCGCTATTTAAGGCCTCTTTTGAATTCCCTTGATAGCTTCCGAAGGGAAGGTCTACAACAATCAGTGCTCTCTCAACGGCGCGAACCACCGAAGCCCCGTGATAAATCATTTGTTCCAAGGTAATGGGCAAGGTCGTTTCATGACCTGCCATTACATTAGATGCTGAATCGCCAACCAAGATTACATCAATCCCCGCTTCATCGATGATGCGTGCCAAGGAAAAATCATACCCGGTTAACATGGTGATTTTTCGGCCGGCAAGTTTCATTTCTTGCAAGGTGTGGGTGGTAACTTTTTTAACTTCTTTGTGAACCGACATAGCATCAAATTATGCTCAAAATTAAGGAAAGCACATTAAAGCGCCTAAATTGAACACGAAGCGCTGTGGAAAACCCAAAAAAAAGGTCGAAGGCCACGAGCAAAAAGTGTTTACTTTTGTTCTAATCCGTAAAACGAACCATGCAACAACCAAAAACAGCTACGATTATTGGCGCGGGACTCGTAGGTTCCCTTTGGGCCGTCTACTTGTCCAAGGCCGGCTACGAGGTAACGCTTTACGAACGAAGGCCTGATATTCGAAAGGCAGACATTGTAGCGGGAAAGTCTATTAATTTGGCCCTTTCGGTTCGCGGATGGACCGCGTTGGATAAGGTGGGAGTCGGTGATGAAATTCGAAAAATTGCCATCCCCATGTATGGAAGAATGATGCATGACTTGGAGGGAAATTTAACCTATCAACAATACGGTAAAGAGGATCAGGCAATTTTCTCCGTTTCCCGCGGAAAAATCAATGCCACGATGATGGACATCGCCGAAACGTATGGCAAGGCCAAGATCTTTTACCGCCATGCGTGTGAGGGAGTTAATACAGAATCGGGAGAGGCTTTTCTCCACAACGAAATGACCAACGAGCGTTTTACGGTGAAGGCAGACGTGGTATTTGCTGCCGACGGTGCCTTTTCCAGCGTGCGTTACAACTCCTTCCAAAAACGCAACCGTTTTACGTACAGCCAAAATTATATCGAGGACGGATACCGCGAACTATTACTTCCTGCCAATGCCGACGGTAGTTACAAAATGGACAAAAACGCCCTGCACATTTGGCCGCGTGGACGATTCATGCTCATCGCCTTGGCAAACGAAGACGGTTCCTTTACGTGTACCCTCTTCATGCCGTATGAAAACGACCGATATTCCTTTGATCAGCTAACATCCAAAGAAAAGGTGGAAGAGTTTTTTAAAGAGGTATTTCCTGATTTTTACACCATGATGCCGCATGTAGCAGATTCCTGGGAAGACCATCCCTTGTCATCGCTCGCCATTGTACGATGTAAGCCATGGCATGCAGGAAAAGTTGCTTTAATGGGCGATGCTGCCCATGCCACCGTGCCCTTTTACGGGCAAGGAATGAACGCGGGATTTGAAGATTGCAGGGTGCTCTTTGAACTGATGGAAAAACACCAAGAAAATTGGCCGGCCGTATTTGAAGAATACAGCAAGGTTCGTAAACCCGACGGCGACGCCTTACAGGATTTATCCTTGGATAATTACCTGGTAATGCGGGACTACGTGGCAGATCCGGCGTTTATTTTGCGTAAAAAAATCGAGGCCAAGTTCAGCGAATTGTACCCGGAACGCTGGATGCCGTTGTATTCTCAGGTTACTTTTAGCAATATCCGTTACAGCGATGCCTACCGGCAAGGGCAAGTGCAAAACGGCATCATGGATGAAATCATGGCGCTTGAGAACATCGAGCATCGATGGGAATCCGACGAGGTGATGGGTTTATTGTACGAAAAAAGTGCTCACTTTAACTTTTAATATTATGCCACGATTCATCCGTCTTTTTCTCTTTCTTCCCTGGTGCATTTTAGGGCAAAACTATAGCTTCAATAAAGGATCCAAGGACAACGACTACTTGATGGTACGGAATAAAGGAATTACGTTTTCGGTCGGACCAACGTGGCAATTTACCCCAAAGACTGAAACCTTTGAAATTACCGACAATTCAGGGAGCCGAGGGCTTACGACGTTAAATCCGGACGGAAGACTGGGTTTCTATGGGGAATTTGGCATGGTCATCTTCCCTAAATGGAAAGCCTTAGTGCCAATCAAAGCGCTCAAAAAATCACGGTTACTCGATTATATGGATTTTACGCTCGGATATCGTCATTACCGAGGAATAGAAACTGTAACTACCGAATTCACGAATGCTATGGGAGATGTTACCAATCGATTTGAATCTACAGGTACGTACTCCAACGGATTTGTGGTAGGGCGATTTGATGCGCATACCCTTTTGTATTTTGGTAAAAAGAAAATTGATAAAGTCCGTAAGCATTTTATTGATCAATCCTTGGGTATCAATGTTGACTACAACTTAGTTCGAGGATCTACCACGTACGAACCTTATACATCATCGTACTCCCCGGTAGTAAAAAAACTCAATTTTTATCATCCTCTAGTGGTTCAGATGCATTATTCGATAGGTGTTGGTATAAGGTTTAATAGGGCATGGATGATGATCCCCGGAGTTAGTATCCCTTTTGTGAGTTTTTACGAATGGAACGGTTTCAACGCACGTATGAACTGGTTTCAATCCACCTACTGGCCGGTTCAAGCACAACTCAAATTCATCAAACTGTTTGAACGATCACCGAAATGCGGAGCTTATGGTGACGCCGAAGACATGCAGCGGAACAAGGACTTTAACGATAAACACTAAAGGTTCCAGTTTTTCAAGATATACTTGGGAGCTTTCTTTTTAATGCGTTTAATTACATCGTCGCGCTCCCCAATGTTCGAAATCTTAAAAACATCGCTGTAAACCGCCGTTTTATTTTGGTAAAAAATGAATTCCAAAGTCACTGATGCAATATCGTCTTTGTACAGGTTATAAATACTTGCTCGCTCCAAGGCTTCATCGAAACCGGGCAATAACACGCTTTTCTTAAAACGTTTGTCGTATCCTTTCACGTTGATGAGGCAATACGTGCTGAACCCTTTATGGGTTAAATCGTTCATCAGGCTATCGGACAAGAGGGTGGTAATTCCGGATCCTTGTTTAAGGTAATTGGAAGAAGGGACTGCTTTTACTTTTAAGGCGTTGAACAATTCACAAAAGGTAACTTCGATCGCGTATCGGTCCTCGGGCTTGTCGAATTGACCAATAACAACGCATTCTTTCAATTTAAAGTTCTGAGCAACCAGCATGTTGCTTAAGAAAATTGCAGAAATCAACGCAAGTAGAATTTTCATCTTCTAAATTAAAAAACTTCCGATGCAACGGCTCGCACCGACGAAGAATTGGACATGGTATAATAATGAATGCAGGGGACACCCGCTGCTTTTAGTTCTTTAGACTGTTGGGTGCACCACTCAATACCCACTTTCTCAACATCGCTATCGGTTTTGCATTTGACCAAGGCGCGTGACAATTCTACTGGATAGTCAATGAAAAAATACTTAGGTATAAAGGTAATGTGCTTAAGGGATTTAAGGGGTTTCAATCCGGGGATTATGGGAACCGTAATCCCAGCCTTGCGGCAAGAATCCACAAAGTCAAAGTACTTCTTGTTGTCAAAAAACATTTGTGTGACAATATAATCTGCCCCAGCCTCCACCTTCTTTTTCAGATGGTAAAGGTCGTCTTCCATGTTCATGGCCTCAAAATGCTTTTCGGGATATCCCGCCGCACCGATGCAAAAATCAGTGGGGTCCGTTTTATAATCGTCCATCAAGTAACGGCCTTGGTTCATTTGATGGATTTGAAAAATCAATTCATTGGCATGCTGATGTCCACCTGGTTCGGGTACAAACACGGGTTCAGATTTTATGGAATCCCCGCGCAAGGCTAGAACGTTATCAATGCCCAAAAACTGTAAATCGATGAGGGCATTCTCCGTCTCTTCTTGACTAAACCCACCGCAAATCAAATGGGGCACGGCATCGACGTCGTAACGGTTCATGATTGCAGCACAAATGCCCACCGTTCCCGGGCGCTTTCGTACCGCAATTTTTTCGAGCAAACCGTTTTGCCTTTCTTTATAAACAAACTCCTCTCGATGGTACGTAACGTTGACGAATTTTGGCTTAAATTCCATCAAAGGGTCTATGCCGTCGTACAACGTTTTGATTCCCTTGCCCTTGAGGGGAGGTAAAATCTCAAAAGAGAAGAGGGTTCCTTTCGATGCATTAAGGTGTTCGGTTACTTTCATTGCGGTTACAAAGATACTACATCTCAAACGATTCTGTTAAGCCTTTGTTTCCTCAATCGCTTGATAAATCTCTTGAGCATAATACCTTGCCTCCTCCGGAGTAATGGTTAAAGGTGGAGCAAGTCGAAAACTGTAGGGATGGGAAAGAAACCAAAAGGTCAAAATTCGTTTTTCTAAACACCGCATTACTACGCGTTCCACCCTTTCAGCGGAGGCCATATCAAAAGCAAACATCAGTCCGAGGTTGCGTACCTCAAGGATTTCAGGATGACTACCAATGATGGAACGAAAAATTGAGGCCGATGCTTCTACTTGATCGAAATTGATTTCCGATTTCAAAACCTGAAGAAAGGCCGCCGCCGCAGAACAAGCTACAGGATGGCCGCCAAAAGTGGTGATGTGGCCCAATTTGGGATGGTCTTTAAAGACGGACATGAGCTCTTGCGAGGTTACCAAGGCGCCGATGGGCATACCTCCTCCCAAAGCCTTCCCAAGCACTAACACGTCGGGAATTACGCCGAAATATTCAAAGGCAAAATGACGCCCCGTTCTACCCAAACCGCACTGAATTTCATCGAATACCAGCAAAGTACCCGTTGCAGTGCAGCGTTCGCGCAAAGCTTGAAGGAACGCTACATCCGGAATTCTAACCCCCGCATCTCCTTGAACGGTTTCTAAAAAAACACCCGCTGTTTTTACCGTGATGTTTGCTAAATCCTCCCAATCGTTCAAGCCGATGAAGGTAACCCCAGGCAAAAGCGGTCGGTAGTTGGTTTTTTTCAATTCATTGTATGAAATGCTCATGGAGCCTTGGGTGCTTCCATGATACGATCCTTTAAAGGCGATTAACTCATGCCGGCCCGTTGCTCGTTTGGTTAATTTCATAGCAGCCTCAATGGCCTCGGTACCCGAATTGACCGGGTAAACGGATTGCAAATTCGAAGGAAGTAATGCTAGAAGTTCTTCGGCAAAATTCATTTGAGCATCTTGAATGAATTCTCCGTACACCATGGTATGCAAGTGGCGATCCACTTGTGCGTGAATCGCTCTTAAAATCTTGGGATGACCATGACCCAATGAACTCACCGCAATGCCCGAAATCAAATCCGCATAGGCATTCCCTTGTTTATCGTAAATGTAGATCCCCTCGGCTCGTTCAATCTCAATTCCTAATGGATAGGGTGAGGTTTGTCCAAGATGCGTATGGAATTCCATGGTGTAAAGTTACGCAAAATGGGGAAGGAAGGATGTTAGGACATCAGGACTTTAGGATTTAAGGACATAAGGATTTTTGTATTCTCTTTCAGTCTTGATGTCTTAACATCTTATTGGACACAAGGAATTTAGGACATTAAGACAAAGGGATGTTTGGACTTTAGGACTTGGTATTCTTAACCGCACCCTTCGATACGTCCGCCTGGGCGGACTACTCAGGGTACGAGTACATCCTTTGTGTTTTCTTATTGTCTTGATGTCTTAACGTCTTTGCGTCTAACAATAATAAAAAAATCCCCCGTTCTTGCGAACGAGGGATTCTCTTTATGCGTTGTCGATTTGATTATCGAATCACTTCTTTAAGCACCTCTGTTGTGCGCTCGCCGTTCACGATTTGCAAGTAGTAAACGCCCGGCGCTAAGTTCAAGTCGCTTACGTTGAACATGTTGATTCCCGGCTTCACCTCGATGCTGCGGTTCAACAATTCTGCTCCTTTCGTATCACGTACCGTCAACACGCTGCTTCCAATCAACTTCTTATCGTTCAAGATCACTTGGAAAGCTCCCGTACTTGGGTTCGGATAGGCTGAGAAGTATCCTTTCGTGCTTCCGCTGCAGCTCACATTGATCGCGTCGTAGGTTTTACGTGTTCCGTCGATGTCCACTTGCGTCAATCGGTAGTAGTTGTTCCCTTCCATCGCATGTGCA
>Ga0209770_10000190_pt1 | contig 36699 bp, 55 predicted proteins | sample LauGreSu1BDMLBDD_2_FD_187572 | JGI IMG/M metagenome (GOLD analysis project Ga0209770, IMG submission 187572) | Freshwater lake microbial communities from Lake Michigan, USA - Su13.BD.MLB.DD (SPAdes) (version 2) | ecosystem: Environmental > Aquatic > Freshwater > Lake | place: Lake Michigan, USA... | reverse complement strand
TAATGACTGATGAAGAAAACATTAGACAACTATTGCCAGTAGTTTCTATGTATATATCCAATCCAGATATGACTAGAAACTCTATAGAATCTTTAGTTGCTTATACCCTAAGAAAGAAGGGTGTAAAACAAAAGACTATTGAAAATCTAACTGAAATCATTATTAGAATTCAAAGACAAGTAAAACAAATCAATGACCCACTATCTAATCCATACTATACTTCAGTTAGAGGTTTCTTACAAAGAGCCGACATTCCAACTAATGAACTAAGTGTAGAAACAGCTTCTGTAAAGTTTATTGCTTCTTTAGAAGCGGCAGGAACAAAACTAAAAGCAGAAGATAAGAAACTTATTCAGTTAGCAACAAAGCAAACTATAGATTTAATGAATGCCGAGTCTGGTTTGGAATTAACATTCTATAATACTGATTCAACTGAAACAGCTACTAAGTTTGGAAACGAAACTGTATTCTTAAGCAAGTTTAACAAAGCTGGTGAAACATTAAATAACCAAATTAAATCTTTAGGTTTAGATTCATTAACAGAACAAACCTATAGAGCAATGGTTGGTTATGTATTACACAAACATCCAGAGTTAGAAGAACACCTAACAATTAATATTGATAGAGTCGAAAACAACAAACTAGCTAAGATCCGCAAAACAAATGATGTATTTGAAATTGTCTTTGCTGCATCACCAGATAAAGCAAAAGCAATAATTGCAGAAAGATCAGCAGAGCAAGCAGTAGAAACACTATCTCATGAACTATCACACATTGCTTTAAACTATTCTAAGATCCGAGATAGAATTGGATTTGAAGAAGCAATGGAAAGTCTACAAACTGAGTCTGGTCAAGAAGCAATTGAACGTATGGTTATCAATGCATTCTCTGGAAACCAATCACTAACAAGAGCTGATATTAACAAACTAATTAAGTTCTATCAAGAAAATGTTGAAGAAGCTTTAGTTATGTGGGGCAGCCAGATGCTTATTACTAGAGCTGTTGGTGGCAAGGATGGTGTAGAACTAAAGGCTATGGAAGAAACCAATGATATAACTACAAAGGTTAATTCTTGGTGGAAGCGTACATTCAATGCTATTGCCTACTTTGCTAATGGGGCGGCTATCTTCCTAGATGAAATGATGATTAAGAAAAAGTATAGGGGTGTGTCTGAAAAAGTAAACAGAGTGTTTAATGCATTCTTTGATGCAACTTCTGATACAAGAACAGCGGTGCAGGAAGTTTATAAAGACGCATTGGAAGACAGTTTTATTATTTATGATGCTTCTATAAACTATAATCCAGGAGTAACGCCAGAACAAAAAGAAGCCTTTGATACTGAAAAGCAAAGGAATATGAGCGAGTACCAGCAACTTAAGGATGAACTAGCAACATTAGAACCAGGTTCTCCACGCCATACTGCCGTTGCTGCTAGAATAGAATCTATAAAAGATAGATGGGTTAATAACAGAGATCACTTGGGTATAAGTGATGAAGTATACTATACTACGCTTACCGAACTACGGAATCGAAGTACTGGTGGTACTGAGTTTGCAGAGCCGGAAAACGATACAGAAAATCTAGTATTGGTAGACCACATAATTAGAAAACTAAGTGACTTTAGAGGTAAACGTGTAGATAGCAAAGGCACTGCTGCTTACCTTGCAAGACAACTTATGGGTTTATTTAGCCAAGGTATTGCTATGGAAAACGATGGCCATAAGCGAAACAGAATGATCCAATCCATGCAAACCTTTGGTACATCTATCTTAGGATTAACTGGTGCTCAAACAGGATTAACATACAACTCACCCTTTGGTATTGTTGTATCTCTTGCTAATCTAATTGATGCAGAAGCCCAAACAACAGATGCTTACTTTACAGGCAACGAAGGATTGGACGGCCTAAAGCAAAATCAGTATCAAGTTAATCTACTTGTTAATCAAGTTTCTTCTGTATACAATCAGGTTGTAGCTCAGTTTAGTTCTGTAGTTCCAAAACCAGGAGCAACTAACAAAGCATCAGATATAGTACTAGAAGCATTTAGCTATCTTGTAAACGGAACTATTAATCCATCATTTACAACAGAAGAGCAAAATGCAATTAGAAGACTAGGTGATGTTTATCGCAAGTCTTCTGAAATGCTACACAATATCATTAGGGATGCAAATCTAAAGGATAAGAATAGAAAATTCCACGATAGTTTTTTGGCATTTAAACTTGATATAGATCAGTTTAGAGAAAACAAAAACCCAAAGAATTACAAAGGTAGAAGAAGACAATTCCTATCTGGTTTAACATCTTTAGTTAGAGCAAAGCAACTTAAAGAACTAGTTGATTCTGATAAGATTCATCCAGTTACATTTATGCTAACATCGGGTATGCCACTTATTTCAACTGGCTCATTGTCTGATGTTAGAAACGATAAAGAATTCCTATCGTTTATTGAACGCAACGTAAGCATAACACCAAATAACTCTTTTGAGTCAATTATGTTTAATGCTATCTTATCATATGCTGCCAGAGAAAAAGAAGGATCTTCTTCACTAGGCGACAAAAAGGATAGTATTAAACGGGGTGCTGTTGCTGGTAATATAAATGCTATGGTTGATCTTAAGCGTGGATATAAAGCTTTGCTACGGGCAAGTACCAACAGAGTTAATAACCTTAACTCAATCTTAATAGCAAATGAGTCTGGCATAACTCCAGAACAAATAAACATTATTAGGGATGCTATTAAGAATACAATAACAAATGATGAAGCTAACCCACCAGGTTTATCTAAGAAGATAAACGCAATGAGAACCGAACGGTTCCCAATTAAGATCAAAGAAGAAAGACAGATTCTAAACCCAGAGACTAACTCTATTATGGAGTTGCTTGCTATTGACTTTGTAAATACAATTGGTACAAGCGCAGCCGTAACATATGCAGATGATATCAACTTGACTGTTGATGATATATTTGGTGATGCTTATGTAGATACATTGGGATTAGAAGAACTACAGTCAATTCGTGCTGGCTTCTCTAGAGATATTAGATCCATCATAAAATCAATTGGTAGTGGCTTAGGTCAACAAGCGGTATCCCGTTCGTTAATCTATAAGATTACTAATGTACAGGGTTATGATATATTAAAGTTAATCTCCATTCTAAAAGACTATGTTGAGAATGGTAGCAAGAGTCTTGATGAGAAACAAAGAGGTTCTGGTTCATCATTAACTTATGGTCAATTTGAAATGACTCCTAATGGTCCAAGAGCAACCGGGCTAACACCAGAACAGGTTGAACTACTTAAGAGTGCACTAACTGTATTAGAGCATAAGTATAAGTTTATGTGGAATATGCGTTCAGCATCCAGAGAAACAGAAGGATCAAATGTATCTGCTGCATTACTTAGATATGGTACACTAGCTGCAAATATCCTATGGAGTCCAAACCAGATTGCAGCTGGTATTCTTGTAGACTCAGTAGCTGGTGCATTTGGTTCATCTATTATTGGTGGGCCTATGGGTGCATTGAATTTCTACGGTAAGTTTATTGCAGACTCACTTAGACTAAGCGTCGGTGCTTTTGGTGATGGCTGGAAACAAACCCAAATTCGTGGAGACTTTGCAGACTTTGCAGAAATCCTATGGGACTCCAACAATAACTTTGCAAGTTCTTGGGAACAGTTGTATGGCGAAGTAGACTTTACCCAAAAAGTAAACAGAGGATTCAATAGATTCTTAAGTGCAACCCAAGCTTTAAACATGGCAACATCCCTTGCAGCAAGAACAGCACTGGCTTCTGTTGCTAGAACACAACTAAATAGACAACTCAATACAAACAACCTACAAGAAATTCGTAGACTGTTAATTGATTCTTCTATTGAAAAGAAAGATTATCGAAGCTATGTCACTCTACTAAAGAAACTACGTAACAGTGGTCAACGCAGTCTACCATCACCAGAGTCTGTACTAAGAATGAAAGCTGCTGGTATCTTTGAACTAGGCACTATTGAAGCTCTTAAGTATCTAAGAAACAGTGGTAAGGTTAGCATTACAACCTACATGGATAAGATCCTTGAACTACCAGATGACTTTAGAGTTCTAGTAGATGGTATATCATTAAGCAAGAAAGAACTAATTAAAGCTGTTGGATCTATTGAAAAGTTCCAAGAACTATCAGTTAAACAGGGATTAGTTTCTTCCTCTGTAATGGATGCAATTACAGATGATACTCCACTAGCTAAGTTTATGTCCCTGTATAGATCATACTCTATCTTGTTTGCTGGACAGATGATGTTAAGGAATAGTGCAAGAATGTCTACAAGTAAGATGGCAGGACTTATGTTAGCCTACTTTGTAGGCGATATCATGTACCAGACATTCCTTGCTGTTGCGTCTGGATTCCTTAGCTTAGATGAAATAGACAGATTACTAAAGGGTAAGCCCTCAGAAAAATTAATACAGATTCTAGCCCGGTCTGTAATTAGAAACCCAATGCTTACACTTAATGGTAACTTTATACTAGATATAATATTCTATTTGGCTAATACCGTTGCTGGGAAACGTGGCACTGAACCAGAGTTACAAGGCTTAGGTTTAACTGCTGCAACTAGATTACTTGGTAACCTAGCAAAGAATACTAATACATTTATAAATGCAGAGTCTGACGAGGAAAGACTAAAGGCTGCATATAACGGTGGATTAGGTCTAATACCAATATTTAGTAATGGTATTGTAAAAGCAGCAGTTAACCAAGGACTTGCAAATGAAGCACAGTCTAAAGTCAAAGGACCATACGATTCTGGAAAGCGTGATAGCACAGGAAAGAAACTAAATACAGCATTCTCAACTGCCTATGGCGAATACCAGAATATGAATCTATCAACTCCAGATTCTGTATTCAAACAAATGATGTATAGCCAGTTTGAAGCAGAGCTTTCACAAAAACTAAAACAGTATGTAGATAGACTAAGAGAACGCAGATTGCCATCTCTTGGTTTAACAGATGAAGTAGCTAAGCCAGTAGAGCCAACAAAACCAGCTACTCCACCTAAGCTAGTAGAACCAAAGATCAAAGAACCATCGTTGGAAGATCAGGCTACTACACCGATTAAAGCCCCAGACTCACTGAGGTAAATCGACTTAGGGGTCAGAAATTTTTGAGGGGGTAGGTAAGGAATCAGAGGGTGGATTACCCCCACTATCCCCCCCATCAAACCAAAGCAACCAGAGAACTAATAATTCTCTGGTTGTTTTTTTCCCAGGGCAATTCCGCCCTGCTATGTGGCTATGCCACAGAAAGGTTAGAGTCATGACTTACAAGTTCTTGATTCGTGATGTTGAAGGAACGGTGCGTACGGTTGAGATTGAGGCTGAGTCTTACGATTTGGCTAAGATTAAGCTGTTTAATAAGTACAATCCGATGGTTGTTTACGGCAACCACTTCTGATCTTGGAGATCCCCCAGAGTAATCTGGGGGATTTCTTTTTATGGCCTAGTGCTGGTTTACTCCCGCCTTAAGTGGAGGTTGCTCTTACTGATGCTCTGAAAGGAGGCTATACCAGTAAGAGAGATATAACCATTCTGTGTACAGGAATGTACATAAACAGGCTGGTTCATGTACCAAGTAGTTAGATAGCCCTACTGTTGGGCAAGCCTATGGTCCAAGGCTATATAAAGTTGGCCCATTCTCCTTCTTATTGAGAGGAAATAACCCAATGAACATTCCATTCATGGGTAAGGGAGAGTACTCAATCCACGATCTGGTCGTGGCTCTCCAGTCGGAATCCATCCTTGCGGGGGTGGATCCGTCATCGTTCGCCGTTACCGGAGGTGTCATCGGTAAGATGATTCTCTCCGGTGCATACCGGATGCACTGCGAAGTGCACAAGGCAGGAACACAGGTCTACAAGTCCTGGACCCTGCGGCGACAGGGCGAGGACATCATGGACCTCATGCCTGACACTCGTTGTTGGGCCAGCCACGCAAGTGGCATGCTGGTGATGGACTCGGTTCAGTTCGTGCGCGATGAGCGCATGTTCGACTTTGCAATCAAGGTGGCAACCATGATGGGTCGCAAGACTTACGAGGTTGTCCACAATGATCGCAAGGTTATTGTCAATGAGCCGATCTTCCTGATGGAGTACCTTGCCAAGTGGCAGATTGAGAACATGGCCAAGCTCACCAAGGGTGAGGCCGTGCAATTCTGGCACTCTCCCGATCTGCGTGGTGGTCGTTTCTACGCATACAATCGGGATGGCAAGGTCCTGCCCACGATGCTGGATGGGGATGTGTGTGCCCTCTGGCAGCTTGCTGAACCCAACAAGGTCAGCAAGGAAGACTGCGACATGTGGGAACACATGATCGCAGCCGATGCCAAGGTCGGCATCGACGTGGTGCAGCGCACTGGCAAGGACGAAGAATTCGCCTTGGGGTTGTTTGTTAACCCCATTGGTGGTCTTCGTGGTGTTGGGCTGAAGAAGCGCAACATCCTCCGCTTTGTCCAGAACTGTCAGCAACTGGCAGAGGCTAGGAATACTGGCCTCAGCTTTGGTCACATTGGCAAGGATGCCCATGCCCAAGGCCCAGTTGCTACTTCGCTGGCTGCGGGAGGAACGCGTGCTTGCCGTGATGTGATGGCAGGCAAGAAGGTGTACGCTGGGATCACCCCCTTCATTGAGGGTGAATTCCCAGAAGAGGTCAAGACGTTTGTTCGGTCGCAAGACTGGGGCAAGAATGTCCTGACAGTCACCAATTACACTGGGCGACAGCTCGGTGCCGTGTTCCTCTACGGGATGGGTGGGCAGCTTGAAGATAACGAAGGCAATGTCCTTGCCCCGTTCTCTCTCAAGGAAGCCGTCCTTCGGGCTGAGGATTTCCGCCCGGAGTTGTGCTTGATCAAGGACTGGCCTCAGTCCGACATCAAGCTGCTGGCCAAGCGGGTCAGTGACGCGTCAGTGGCAGCGGTCCAGAAGTGGGACCCTGCCCTGTTCCACCTGGGTGATGTCTGGTTGGCACACATGAAGGCTCGCTATGCCAATGGCGAAACCTTCGCCTACCAGTACGATGGTGTGAAGTTCAACCACTACAAGGCAGTCCCTGCTTTGGATTGGTTCCCGGTAGATCCCGTGACTCAGAAGCGGGATCTTCCCACCATCAGCATCTCTCTCCCACACTCTTGCCTTGAGTTGTGCAAGGAGCGTGGGTGGCCCACTCGCTTCCAGCCTAGGATGGCTCCATTCATTACGGGTCACCGTGATGAGACTGGCCAGCCTGTGCTTCCCTACGAGCCTACCGGTGTGGTCAACCGGGATGATACGCCGAACGGTTCGTTGGTGGCTGTAACCACCTGTCAGGATGCCAGGACCCTGACTGACACCATCAACGACATGGAATCCAAGTCCAAGGGTTGTGTTGTTTCGACCCGACACGATGCGATCACTGTTCGCATTGGTCCTTGGATGCGGGACTTGTCCCAGGTGTATGCCCGGAACATGTACCGCCAGTGCGTGGGCAACTACCGCACTTCCATGCAGGAGGAGCTTGGCAAGCTCTTCCCAACGATCAAGAACGATGTGACTGAAGCTGAATTCGTCGCAGCTGCTGATCACATCTTCCGCTGATCTACCCCGCAACTTCCCCCCTAGGGTCAAACCTAGGGGGGATTTATATGGGAAAGTTTGTCTAGGTTTGTATCCCAATTCCCATAAAACCTAGCATATGGAGATGTCTATGACTCTTCCTAAGCCCGAGATCGTGATCGGTTGTGGCAGTGAAGTTCTGTCCACCCCGGTCGGTGCGCCCATGTTCTTCTCGTCTACGACCCACGCTTACCGCGTGTGGTCAAACGCCACTAGTTGGCGTGTGGACATCAAGGGGAAGAAGACTGAGTTCTGCCATCTGCGTGTTGTTCAGATGGGCATGGGCGTTAGCATCCACCAGATTATGGCCAAGGAGTACGAGGCCGATCTGGATGGTTGGATCTACACCTCCAAGGGTGTCACGATCCAGCGCGACCCAAGCGGTCGTGCACCGTGGATGGCTACTGGCAAGCTGGAACTGAAGTCCAACTTCTACGTTCGTGAGGTTGGCGGAACCAGCCGCAGCATCATTGCTGCCCTGACAGTCTACGCTACTGACACTACCGAAGCTTGGTCCACCTGGTCCAAGACCTGGAATGATCAGTGCGTGTCCGCTAAGCTGCCAGCACACCGCATCGTCCCCGTGGTCAGCGGTAGGCGACTGCCAGAATACACCATTCTGGTCTGACCATCATCCCCTAGGAAACCCCTAGGGGATTTTCTATTAGGTTATTATTAACCTCTGTACCCTTACCATACCCAGGAGTTACCCAATTTACCCGGTCCTGTACCCATAAGTACCCTAGTTCCCGTGAGTTGGCTTACGGCTTTGTACCCCATAGTAACCTAGTGTACCCGTTAAGGCCCCTAGAATGCCCTCTGTGACCTCCGAATATACCGGGGGATACCTAGATAGCCCCCAACTTACCGTGGCTTTATATCGAATTTACCAAAATCGGGCATGATAGCTTTGGTACCTGCTTTTTTCCCAATCGTAACTTAATATACCCTGAAGGCCGCGCCACCCTTCGGGATGTCGTGTGTGAAAAACGCAAGTTTTTCTGTTTGGGAGGTTGTCATGTACGCTCGTTGCGTTCTTGGTTACTATCCCCTTACGAAAGGAATGTGATGGACAACATCACTTCTCGTCAGGCGGCACTCGACCGCCTTGGTATCAAGGTTTCCGTGCAGGCCCACGCCGACAAGGTGCAGGCCCGTCAGGAACGCCTCGCGCAGATCCCTGCCGAAGATCGCATCAAGATGCAGATCAACGGCTTGGTCGGCGGTGTGCTCCTGAATCCCGGTGCTACCGATGCCATGATCTCGGCTGCTGAAGCCAAGATCGCCGTTCTCAGCGGCAAGCTGAGCTGAGTAACCCAGCCACGGTTACATCCTCCCACCCCTGGGGTAACCTACGGGTGGCGATTTCTAGACCTCGACCCGGGGAACATTGGATTAAGCCAACAAGGGTATCCCAAGCAACCGTCCATAGGGGATTAATAAATTGTGGACAACAAAATAGTGGTTGACTGTGGCTTAAAACACAGTTAAAATCCCAGCCAAGCCACGGCCCGGGGTAATGCCCATTAAATCGGCAGAGATCTCTACTTGTGCGCTTCCACACAAGTATAAACAAGATGAAGATATAGGTGGTAGTTTCCACCCGTGCTAGAACCGAGTCTAGCTGGTATCCCACGGGGAAACCTGTGGGGTATCTTTCAGACTTAAAGGGATGAAGGGTGTACACCTGAAGAATCCAAAAGGATATTACTTAAGCTGCAAACCTAGGTAATAAACGCCCCGCAAGGGTGTAGCAATGGGTAAGCCTACCATTGTGGTTATTATACCGGCCTTTAGGCAGGCAAGTGTCACCCGTTTATCCTAGGGTGGTAACACGGCTTTAGGGATACCTCGACTATGCGAGGTTAAATAGAAGAATAAGCATAGTGCGTCCTGTGTAGGTTGACGGATCTACATGGGGGACTCAATTCAAGCCGGAAGTCAGTTAGGGACATGAAACACCCCTAATGTGTACCGTTTCATCGGTTATTGGATAACCAAGAGTAGATAGTCTAAGGTCTATATCTACTCTGGTAAGAGATAATATAAAGACCTACATGGGACAACCTAGGCTAACCCTTAGGTTGTCTTTTTTGCCAGGGAAAACAATGATAGATCAAGAATCAAATTGGAAGGGTATCAGCGAGTGGGAGCAGCTGATGTCCGAGTATGGACTGTCTCCCGAAGAATCCTTTGAAGAAAGTGAACAAGATGGTGAATGAATTGGTTGTTTCGTCCTGCCGTATCGACTTGTGGAATGTCAACTCCGATAATCCTAAGTCTCCCCGGTTCAATGGTTATGTCACTGTTGTTATCGGTGACGAAACCGTGAAGTTGCCAGTGAGCGTGTGGAACAACACGGATGCCATGCATCCCAAGGCTCCTGCCCTCAAGGGTAAGATCTCTCGCCCCAGCCCCAAGCTGGATCGTCCCCCTCTCATCGAGGGTGTTACCGTTACGGTGACTGAAGTTTCGTCGCCACTCCCCTTCTAAAGATGTGCAAAGTAATAAAGGGCTACCTAGGTAATACTAGGTAGCCCTTTATTTTCCCCGTAACCTAGTATGTAGCTAGGGCTTAAACCTAGGTATTTATTATTACTATAGTATTAATATTACCTAGGTAAACCTAGGAGTTATATATCAACATGAAAATTAAGTATAACAATATTTCTGAAGTTGTTGCCAATGTAGCATCTGAATTTCAGGCTACTGTTGTGTTAACCCACAGTGAGGGAGATTATCAAGGTGTTACTATGTATCTCCTTAAGTCTGATGCTGGGTACGGTGTTATTTGGTACCACTATGGATCTTGCTCTGGGTGCGATGCTTTTTGGTCATACCATGACAATGCCCACACTCCATTTGATTATAAAGCTAAGGAAAACCAAGATGAAGTGTGGCAACCCTTGGAAGAGGGGTTTAGAATCGAACTAAAGAACATGAACTGGCTTAGCCCAAGCATGTTCCGTACTAACTACGGAATGGAATTTGCTGTTAATGAGAAACCATTTCAAGATCAATGTGAACTTTACTTTAGGAAATTAAATGGGACTTGATACGTATGCTGGTAAACGGTTAGGGGAAGACAAGATAGAACTACTGCCTGATAGTTTATTTCTTAAGAATTACCTTGTTTCTGGTGCCTTTAGTATGGACCAGAGCTCGTTTCGTGGTAAGATCTACAATGATTATGTCGAGTATGTTACTGGACAATCGTTGTATCAACAGGTAATTGGTGAAGATATTGTTGTTAAGATGGCAGAAAACCTAACTAAGTTTGCCCTTAGTGGATTCAACTCAGAACCTGGATTTGAATCTAGAAATATCTATGGTGTTGATCAGGTTATTGCCCATGAACTAGCAGCATGGTTCCAAACTGTAGCTAAGAACAACGGTGTTGTTGTTGGATGGTGGTAACTATGGAAAAGATTTTCAAAACATTTAATCATCTTATGATTCTTATCGAAGAACGTAATGAAACTGTGGGTGATATGACTCACGTTTATGAACAACTGCAAAAGATTTCAAAAGAGATTATGGAAGTGGATGCAAACTACAATGATTAACAAAGAACTAATTGAACGTAAGCGGCAGAACCGATTGGATAAGATCAATCATCTTATCGGTGATTGCAAGGAAAAGTTTATTGAAATGAGTGTATGGCTTGACCAGAATTCTAAGCCTACTACTAATGCTAAGATGCTGGCCGAAGTTGGTTTCGGCCTTACCGCTGTTACGGAAACCAACTGGCGCGACTGGGTTAATGGTCTTGGAGAAATTGGTGTAAGGGTTATTGATTACAAGGGTCTTTCTGATTCAGAAATGGTAGAAAGACTTAGCAAGGTAATCTCTGAGCAGATTCCAGAATGTTGGGGTGGTCCCGACATGCAAGAATATGTTTCGTTTGGTCAGTTTGAAGAAGAATCAAATGTTTAATAACAAGCAATACAAGTTTAATACAACCAACTCAGCACACCTAATCCTTAGGGGTCTTGAAGAAACTAATCAGGTCACCTTTGGCTTCTCAAAGGAAGCTAGTACTGATAAGATTAGTTACTCGCCGCGCAATGTTTACATTGCTTTCGGACCTATCTTTATGGAAAACAGGCCAATGCTAGTTCTTACTCAAGATCAATTGGGTAAGCTTAAGGAGTTTATCAACTACGTTTATGAACTTGATATGCTTCCTGATCCTTATTGCCATGAACCAGAGTGAGATCAAAGATCGCCCATCATTTGACACTCTAACTACCGATGAGTTAATTAAGGCTAGGGATTACTTCCTTAATCTTATTAACTCCGGTAGGGATGTTCACCCTGCATATCAAATTGAAGTAGACTGTATTGAATATGAACTCAATCGCCGCAGCAACCCCAGATCCCGAGCCGGATCCGACTGAAGAATTTTACTATGAGTATGACGAACCAAACGAGATCGAGTCAGACCCAAACATCAAGTGGTCTGAATACCTCTTCGGAATTACTGGTAATCAAGCTTCTTAATGCTGGAATTATCCTAGACTACACCTTTGATGGGTGGGTTTTGGACGCCTCAAGTGAGTGGATCCCACTCGCAACATTTATTGAAAGGAATAAGATTGTCAATATTTACAACTGCCGGTCGTAATGTAGATGGAATGAGCATGGCCGAGGCCATTGCTCATGCTAACCTTGATTGGACTGTTACTACTCAGCCTGTGCTTTATCAGCATGAAGCTGAGATCAAAGCTGATGGACAGTACTATGCCAACGTGCGCCAGGATACTGGTCGTGTGCTTGGTATTGTTGGTTCTGGTTACCGAGTTATCCAGAACTCTGAAGTCGCTGCTATGGCAGAGGCTATTAATGGTAAGAATGTTCGCATTGAAACCGTAGGTAATCTCTACGCTGGCGAACGTATCTGGTTCCTCATGCGTGGTGACAGCTTCAATGTTGGTAACCGCGACGATGAGGTTCGACCCTATACCCTGCTAACCAATGCTCATAATGGTAAGCATACCCTGAGTGTCCTGCCTACCACTGTGCGCGTCATCTGTGAGAACACGCTTAATGCGGCTCTCCGCAGCAGCAAGATGTCGGTAACCATCAAGCATACTGGAAATATCCAGAGTCGTATTAGTTCTTTGATTGATGGTATTGAATTCTTCCGTGTTCGGACGGAACAGTTTGCTAAGCAAGCTAACCTTATGGCACAACGGGAAGTTACTACTGACTTTGTTCAGACCTTCTGGACTAATGTTTACATCAGTCAGTTCGGTAACATCCATGAGAACCCAGTCAACGCTGACCAAGCTGATGACAACTCAAAGGCTGTTAGCACCATGATCAAGTGGTCTAATACTTTTGATTCAGAAAGCCGTATTACCGGATCAAACCTCTGGACTGCGGCAAATGCTGTGACTAACTGGTTGGATCACGACCAGATTTATCGTGGCAACAACAAGACTGATAACAAGTTCGATGATATTCTGTTCGGGGATCGTGCTAAGGCAAAGATCCGCGTAATGGAATACGCACTACAACACTCTTGATTATCAAGCTTGATTAACTTCGGGGAGTACTTCCTTAACTGGAGGTGCTCCCTTTTATTTATGCTAACTATATCCGTTATCGATATTACAATCAGGTGCATTGACTATGTAGATGGTGCGCCACAAATTCCATACAAAGAAATAAGAAAGGCGGTACCACTTGAAAGTTTACCTCAGATTATACAATCTTCACAACTCCCTGAGTCCGTTCTCGCAATGGTATTGGAGTCTCTTTACCAAGTGGAATCATTGCAGCCTACAGTTTGATAACAATGTAATGCATTGCTTTGATGACTTTGAAATTCCTAGATGGGTTAGTCTAAAGGGTGAGGGTATGTTGTTCAAGGGTCTTGATGCAGCAACTACATTGTACATAGGTGAAACAGATGAAAAGTTATGTAACATTGTAATGTATGTAAATACCCTACCACCAATGACACCATTTAAAAAGTTTCTTAGGTGGCCTAGTTCTGTAACTAGATTTATATTTCCACCTAAGCGTGATGATTGTGTTCATAAATGTTCTCTTGTTCTTAACAGATTGTTTGATATGCCTGTCATAACAACCAATGCTGAAGACATGCTACGCAAATATAAACTAAAGATTGAAGATGCAATTAAATAATACAACTAGTATTGGTAATGGTGGATTCATTACACTGGTAGATCACATGGGTTCCGATATATCAGTTGTTAATGCTGCCCGTGTATCCTTTGGCAAGCGTTCTCAACTAGTAGATGGTAAGCTTAGTGCACAAGATAAGAAACTAATTAAGTATCTTGCAGAACATAAGCACTGGACTCCCTTTGCTCATACTAGTTTGACTTGGCATATCAAAGCACCGATTCCAATCCGCACTCAGTTCTTCAAGCACAAGGTTGGTTTTGTTGAGAACGAAATCAGCCGTCGTTATGTGTCTTCTGAACCTGAACTCATGCAACCAACATGGCGTTCAAAGCCTGATGGTTCTATCAAGCAGGGTAGTAACTCACAGATTGATACTGATGTAGCTAACAATGCACATGAAGTTTACAGCCTTGCCTGTGAAAATGCAATTGTTGCCTACAATTATTTGATTAAGTCTGGTATTTGTCCTGAACAGGCACGGTTTGTGCTACCTCAAGGTGTCTATACTGAATGGTATTGGACTGGTAATCTATCTAGTTGTGCTAGGTTTTATCTACAGCGTACTGATCCTCATGCACAAAAGGAAATCCAAGAATATGCACAAGCTATGTATGATCTAATCCCAGATAGTATGCGTGTATCTTGGAAGCACCTAGTGTGGGGCAATTCAATTGTTGATACGGCTTGATAACCTAGTATATAGCTAAGGAAATAAACTCAATGAATATTGATGAAGATGATAATCCAAGAATGGATTGCACAATGTGTGGACATGTAGATGGTGCACCATACTATGCGGGTCAAATTTGTGGTCATTGTGAAAGAGATCTTTACGATACTGAATGGGAACACCACGCAACAGAAGAAGGAGATGATGAGTGAGCTTAACACCCTGTTGGGAACAACTATCTCAAGAACAAAGAGAATATAGAGTAACTAATCAGAAGTTATTTGAAGAAGATCTTTTAGATAATGGTATTGAAAAGTATTGGAAGGAGTACAATCGTGCGGTTGATGAAGGAAAGCCTGAGCAAATGCTTCTTGAAAGTGCAGTCATTCATCTTACTCCTTTCTATCAGAAGTGGATTGATGAATGCTGTAATAACCGTAAGTCGCCTGATTGGTTAGCACCTTTACTATGTGTTGGTGCTGCTAAGATGGCAGACATTACAATTAGAAATGTAATGCGGTTGTTCTTAACACGCAATACAATTCAAAGCTTTGATGATACAATGGGTATTCCTAGTAATGCCCCAGTAGCACAGCAAGTTGCAAAGCTAATTGCTGATGATGTTGTTAGCATTGTATCATACCAACAAGCAAAGAAGAAGTTTTCTGAAGACTGGCGTAAGCAATCTAAGTTCATTAAGAACTGGACAGTCAAGAGATGTAAAGCATTCACTCAAAAAGTTGGTACTATTCCTAAGCTTAAGTCTAAGGAAAAGGAAGACCTTGGCCATAACATGATTCGTATTGCTCTCTCTAGTGATATTCTAGTTAGTAGAGTACATTGGAATGGTAAGAATCGTAAGTCCCTATTGGTTTGCTTTGCTCCTTGGATTCTCAAGGAACTAAGTAAGCGACATGAAATGCTAGAAGCAGCATGTCTTGTTTATCGTCCTATGATTTGTCCTCCTATTAAACATACTGATAAGGAAGATGGTGGCTTCTTGTCACCCTGGATCAGAAAGAAGATGATCAAGAGATACCATCCTGTTGGTGCAGACCCTAAGGATTGGGACTCAAGGCCAAGTGAATTAGTTCTTCGTGGCCTCAATGCTCTTAGCCATACTGAATGGAAGATTAACAAGCAAGTCTATGATGTTATGAAAACTATGTTTGAGAACGATCATAAACTAGCTAACCTTCCTGCATATACATTTAAAGATTATGCATTTAGTAGGCCCTACCCGGAGGGAGGGACAAAGGAAGAGCAAGCTAAGTGGATGCAAGAATCTAATGAAGCTTGGGGAGAATGGTATAAGGAAGAACAATCTCGTAGTCGTATGATTGTACGGCTACAACTAGCAAAGAAGATGCTTGATTGGAACTTCTTTTATATGCCGTATACTCTAGACTTTAGAGGCAGAGCCTACTCTGTATGTGAATTGTTGTCACCACAGGGAGTAGACTTTGATCGTGGTCTTATTCAGTTTGCTATGCCTCGCAAGCAGACTGAGCGTGGTTTGTTCTGGCTTAAGGTACACCTAGCAAACCTATTTGACCAAGATAAGAAACCATTTAACCAAAGAGTTAAGTGGGTAGATGACAACATGGAAATGCTACTGCGTATTGCAGAAGATCCATACTCAAACAAAGAGTGGATTGATCCATTAAAGAAGAAGAACAAATCGTTCCAACGCCTTGCAGCAATCTTTGAAATTGCTCGGAAGGATGGAATGACGCAGCTCAATATTCAAATGGATGGTGCTAATAATGGTGGCCAACATTGGTCTGCTATTATGAAGAATCGTAAGCTTGCCAAACTTACCAATCTACTTAACAGTAATGAACCAGAAGATCTCTATCAGCATGTTGCAGATGCAAGTACTGAGTACATGAAGCAACATCCAGAGAACAACTGGTATCAGGTGTTCCTTCTTAATTGGGATAATAAACTTCCTAGATCTGTAACAAAGCGTCCTACTATGTGTGATGCTTATGGTCTTACGTTCTATGGTATGCAGAAATATGTCAAGCAAGAAGGACATGTGGACTGGGTTCCAAAGGAATCCAGGGGTGGTGCCGTAGTTGAACTAAGCAGGGCTATTCAAGCTGGTCTTGGTGAGACTATGGAATCACCCAACAAGGGTAAGGAATGGCTAAGAGAAGTAGCAGAAGTACTTAACGCTATGAATAAACCTTTTGTATGGACAACTCCTAGTGGGTTTGAAGTACATCATGTTTACAACCAAGTTCTAGAAAGGGTTTCCTATGCGGAACTATTTAACAGGCAACAGTTGGTATTCGCGACTGTTACGGAAGATCTTGATGGTAAGGCACAGTATCTCGCTATTTCTCCAAACTTTATCCATGCGCTAGATGCTGCTCATATGTTCATGACTATCGGTAGGATGTTAGACTGTGGCATGAATGCATTTTCAATGGTTCACGATTCCTTTGGAACATATGCAACTGATATTGATCATATGCATGTATTACTTCGTGAGCAATTTGTTCTGATTCACAAGGAGAATCAACTTGAAAAACTCAAGAAAGAAGTCGAAGAAAAATACGGCATCTTCCTTCCAGACTGCCCAGAACCAGACGGAGAATTTGATGTCTCAGAAGTACTCGGATCTGAATACTTCTTTGCCTAAGAATGTAACATATCTACAAGAAGTCTGTCAACTGGTTATGATCTTCTGGATTGATGCTGTAACTATGGGTGGTGAGGAGTGGCTAGATAAGAGCAAAGCTCAATCATTTAGCAAGTCTCCATTACCAATCATGGTTACTGTTGGTTTTGTATTGCATGAAGATGAAGATCATTTTGCAGTAACAAATACTATTGGTCCTGATGAAACAGCTCAGGTAAATAAAATCCCAAAGAGAATGATCGTTGAGATTACGGATTTAAAAGATGGCAGAACAGAAGAACATAAGACGTAAAGATACTAAAGACTTTAATTATGACAAATACAAAGCCAAACAAGAAAAGAAACGGCGTGAGCAAGCCCGTCGAGCTGCGAGACAGAGGAAGCATTACACTTAATAAGTGGCAAGAGATGCACCTCAGAGGAGAGATTGATGTATACGCTCCTATCCCCCAAGAAGATGGGGGCGAGCCTCTTCCTCCTCTAGCAGTTCAATGGAAGGAAGACGCTAAAAGGAGATTTGGAAATGCGAACACTAGTAATCGGTGACTTACACTGCCCAGCAGTGCATCCTAATTATCTTGAATTCTGCAAAGCAATGCAGAAAAAGTACAAGACTAATAACACCGTATTCATTGGAGATATAATTGACCATGAAGCAATCTCAATGCATGACAAGAACCCGGACCTACCGGGTCCTCTTGAAGAGTACAAGGATGCACTAAGGGAAGTGTACTGGTGGTACAAAGCATTCCCAAATGCTACTGTTTGTATTGGTAATCACGATGCAAGAGTTCATCGTAAATCAAACAAGCATGGCATACCCAGTATGTACCTCAAGTCTTTCTCTGATATCTATAACACACCCAAGTGGAACTGGGTTATGGAAACAGACGTAGACGGCGTACTGTATACACATGGTGATGGATGGGGCGGAATGTATCCATCATTCAATGCTGCTAAGGCTAGGCTACAGTCTGTAGTCTGCGGCCACCACCACAGCATTGCCAGTATAAACTGGATTAAAGGCCCTAATACCATGTATTTTGGTATGAATGTTGGCGCAGGAATTGATCAATCAAATCCTGTATTCCAATATTCTAAAGCACATCTGAAGAAAGCCATCATCAGTTGTGGTATTGTAATAGATGGCAATCAACCCTATTTGGAGATATTCTAATGAGTGAAACAGAAACACCAGTGCAGCCTGAACAAGTTCGGGCAGTACCAGTTGAAGCTGTTGTTAATTATCTTGCTGATATTTATCGTCAGCTAGATGCAATTAGCTTCAACATCCGTAGTAACATTAACAACATTGCGCCTAAGCAAGAAGGAGAACCTGATGTCAACAACCAAGAATAAGTATGCTAAGCCTTTTGTCACTGGGCATGTGACCGTCAAGTGGTCACACCTAATGACACCAGATGATAAGTTCGGAAACCCAAACCATTCCGTAACTGTGGAGCTAACTCCTGAGCTGCAGAAGCAGCTTCAAGCATCTGTAAAGGAACTAGGTGGTAAGAAGATCAACGGCCTCAAGGATGCCGAAGGTACCAAGACCATCAAGTTTAAGAACGTACTCAAGGCCAAGGAAGGTATCAAGACTTTCCCATGTGTTGGCCCTGATAACAAGCCATCAGATATGATTCCGTTTGGTACGGATGTAGTCCGAGTCAAGGTAACTCCTGCTCTGATTGCCCGTGACAATTCGGTTTCATTTTACATGGAATCAATTCAGCTAATTGAACGTAACTATGTCTCTGGTTCTTCAGAATTTACTGCGGTAAAGGAAGAAGTATCCAGTGACATTCCGTTCTAAGGATTAACTCATGATGGAGTATAAGTTTCCTGTAAACCCAGTAGCTGCCAGCCGACCTAGAGTTGGCAAGTTTGGCGCGTATTTTACAGGGCCTTATAAGAAGTTCCGGCATCTAGCGGCTCAGGTTATAAACCAAGTCCTAGGCCGGAACTTTACTCCACTGAGCGGTAAGTTAGCTGTAGATATTAGATGCTATATTACAAGACCTAAGACAACGAAACTAGAATATCCAAGGGCTGATGTAGACAACTACTCCAAAGCTATTCTAGATTCATTGAATGGGAAGTTGTGGGAAGATGATTCTCAAATCTGGGCTTTGTTCATTTCAAAAGAATGGGCACCCAAAGATACAGAAGGTTATTTTATTATAGCCGTAGAAACTATCAAAGATGGACATCGCAAAGTATCGTGATATCGCTTACGAAGAATACCAGAACTCAAGTCAACTAAGAAACTACAACCATGTATCAATCGTGGTTGCAGATAATCGTATCGTTGGTATTGGAACTAACAAGAGAAAGACCCATCCTCTTGCCATGAAGTATGGCTATAGGAACTGCGAACTCCACAGTGAACTCGATGCGCTCTTGAAGGTTCCTAAGAATCAACGATCAGATCTTGTGTTGATTAATTTCAGGTTTGGTCCAAAGGGAGATATGAAGCTATCCAAACCATGTGCCAAGTGTTTGCCCTGGTGTATTAATACATTCGATGAGATCTATTATTCAATCCCCAACGGACTTGTTCAGTTGGATTATTAGGCCAAGGAAAAGATATGATTACTGAAGTTTGTTTTATTGTTCTATTTTCATTTGCTGTTTGTACTACTGTTTATCTATACCAGGTTACCAAGCGTATCCGGCAGATTAACAATGAACTACAGATGGATAGGGATATGTCAAGTAATGACTTTGATGCTTTGTTTACCAAGCAATTTGAATTGCAGCAAAGCGTTGATAATCATACTCGTTTGATTGATGATGCTTGTGTTGAGCTTTCTAGACTAAAGAATAAGCGCAAGCGTTAACCGTAGGGGAGCAATCCCCTACCACAGAAGGGTGGCTGAAATAGTTAGAGCGCATGCCTTATAAGCGTGAATATGTGGGTGCAACTCCCGCCCCTTCTATTAGGCCGAGTGTTAACTTGGCCTGTTTTTATCTCAAAAGGAATCTTATTATGCCTAATTGGTGCTCAAACGAAATTACTATTAGTGGAACTACACAGGAACTAAAGCGTTTCCTAACTGACTGTGGCTACTTTGATGGCCATCAGTTTAGCTTTCAACGGCTCAAGCCTATGCCTGAAGAGCTAAAGAATATTGATCATTACTATGTAGATGGTGGTGAAAGATATGAACGTAAGATTGGAGAAGGTGAAACACAGATTCTAACTGAACAAGAAGTAAAGAATCTAAAGTCAAAGTATGGTGCTGCACACTGGTATGATTGGAACATCAATAACTGGGGGGCCAAGTGGGATGTTGGTGGTGATGCTAATTGGTCTTGTACATCTGATGAATTCCTAAAGTGTACACTAGATGATGAGTATACTGATATCTATGTTTCATTCGACACTGCTTGGAGTCCACCAGAAGAACTGTACAAGACTCTAACCAGTGAATACAAGTTGGATTTTGATTGGTTTTATAAGGAGCCTGGTATGCGATTTGCAGGATGGATGGGTAGTAATGGCTGATCTAGAAGATGACGTTGATCCTAATGCTTATGACAAGAATGGATATGTAACAATCGTTGTGCTTAATGATGGCCAGACTTACACCGATGTTCATGGATGTGAACTTCTAATTGTAAAAAACAATGAGTATTATGATATCTCTATGAACGGAGGCGATGCCTCTGATTTTAATCCCGTAGTAAGAATTATTCTAAGTAATATAATTAAACCATGAAGAAATCAATTGCTAATAAGTGGGTTAAGGCCCTTCGATCTGGTAAGTATACTCAAACAAAGAATAATCTTTGTGATAATGTTGGGCATTGTTGCCTTGGTGTACTCTGTGAGTTATATATTAAGGACACCAAAGATAACATTAAGAGTAAGTATGGACTATTTGACGGCGAATCAGAACTACTTCCACCCATAGTTATGGAATGGGCTGGAATGGTTTTGGGTGCTAATAAAGACTGCGGTACTTTCCTAATTGGAGACAAGCAAGTTTGCTTGGCTTCTTGGAATGATGGTCAGTCTCGTCCATTTAGAAACAAGGATAATACCGTTGTCAAGGGAACTTTTGAGAACATTGCTAATGTAATCGAAGAGCATTACAAGAATATTTAACAATGAAGAATCCACCTACCAATATCGGTATTGATCCACAAGATCCAGAGCGATGTATTATCCATGTACCAGTGGATATTGAGTATCTAAAGAAGCAAAGGAAAACTCTTGTTGCTTTGTCTTCTGTATCGCTTATGCCCGATGAGCGTAAGGAGATGCAACATTTGGTTGGACTACTAGATCACCTTATCTTTGGGGTGTTCTACATTGTAGCCGAGTACCCTACGGCTAATCGTACACATTACTAAAACTCCGAGAACAGTAGCCCAATGTAGAGGCAAGCAGACAATGCACCAAAGTGTGGGTTCAAGTCCCACCTGTTCTCATACATCTCCATAGCTCAACTGGATAGAGCAACAGCCTTCTAAGCTGTAGGTTGCTGGTTCAAGTCCAGCTGGGGATGCTCAACTAGAAAGGATAATAACTATGTCTGATGATCCAGCAAGTATTGAAGCGTGGCAGGAAGAAGAAAAAGGCGAACTTGTGGCCCGTCTTCGTGTCATCAACCACCACACGAAGAAACTCGCAGAAAACGAAGGGCTGCATTATGTTCACCGTGAAGCCTTCACCCGATGCGAAAACCTAACTTGGGAAGCAGCCAATAAGATCGAACGGCTGCGTAAAAAACTTCTTGCAGAGGAGAACGCTTACGACATCCTGCGACTTGAGAACGAGCATCTCCAAACCGACCGTAACAATCTTGCTCTAAGTCTCAAGAAACTTGAAGATAAGTGCAAGCGTCTGGAAATAGAACTTGGGCGGTACAAGCGAATGTATTGCCGAGCAGTTTGCAAGGATGTGTACACATCAGGAGCCAAGTGGCGTATCAGGCCCAACCCATTCCGAGATGATGGTGTGTTCATTGAGGAAGACTGTGAGCCGGGGAAGCAGCAGACTTACTGTGCATTCCCGCACCAGTTTGCCCATGATGATGCTGAAGAGATTATTTTCTTATTGAACAGGGCAACCGAAGATCGAAAGGAGAAGAACAATGAGCGATGACATTGTGACCCAACTTCGTAACCATATCGCCATCACTACGCGGATGCATTACGCAAAGGACGGCTTTCCCGAACCCGTGTTTGTCCACGGCCCTAGCCCGATCTGCCAAGAAGCCGCCGACGAGATTGAGCGGCTACGCAAGGAACGGGACGAGGCGAGGCGGCGAACGAACTCCATCCTCACCGAGATCGACTGCCGCATCGAACACGGTGCTGAAAGCAATGGGCATCTTGAGGTGCTTCGCGATATGTTCAAGGAGAACACCGATGAATAACAACCAACGAAGGAGAACACCGATGAATAACAACCAACGAATCAACCAACTGCTGATGCAAACCCGAGGCTTGAGCAGCACGAATCTTGAGGGTACTGCGCTGATTGAACGGCTTCGCAAGGAAGCGTTTGCGCTTGCTGCGTGGTCGTGCCGCGAGATCGACCGCATCACCGCCGAGCGTGACGAGGCGAGGCGGGAGGTGTGCAATTTGCTGTGGCAAAAGTGGAGTGGGACTGAAACGCAAGTTGCAGAACAGCGAGGATGGGACTGCTTCAAGGAGGACACCAATGGCTGACCCCGACATCGTGACCCGGCTGCGCGAATCGGACGGCGGCTTTTTCATGCGCCAGATGTTCACAGAATCCGCCAACGAGATTGAACGGCTGCGCGCCGAGCGCGACGAGGCGAGGAGATATTCTTGCGATCTAGAAGCACGAATCATCATGCTTGAGGAGGATCGTCGTGATACATCAAATAACTTTGGCACGAATCCGTGCTCAGAGATTATTCTGCCAGACTATCCTCTTGCAAGAGATCCTAAAGAGATCGCAAAGCGAAAGGGCTGGGATTGTTACAAGGAGGAAACCAAGTGAACGAACACGATGCCATCGCAAGGATCAAGAGACTGTCTCACAGCATCAACTGTGCCGATGAGATCGCAGAAGAGATTGAGCGGCTAATCAAAGAGCGCGACGAGGCGAGGCGGATGTGGTGTGAAGCCGAAGCCGTAGGCAACTGCCTATCCGTGGATGACATGAAGCGACGCGCTCGTGCTGAAGCCAAGCGTCGAGAGTGGGATTGCTTCAAGGAGGACGGCAAATGATTGCACGCATAACACAACTTTTCAGCAATGCCTTGAAGTGCCGCAAAACGATTGTTGAACTTCAACGACGCGTCGCCACGCTAACGGAAGAACGCAATCAAGCAAGGCGAGATGTTTGCCACAGACTCTCGCACGACATGGTTTCTGCGCGTCATATCGCCAAGTACATCGGATGGGATTGCTTTGAGGAGGACAACAAGTGAGCGATAAGAAGCCAAAGACGATTGATGCTTCCTGCCCCGTTTCATTTATGGGGTGCGAAGGAGAGGTGATCGTGGAGATGACTCCGACCGAGGCAGTTTTGATGATCGAAAAGGCATGGCAGGAAAACAAGCGACTTCGGCAGGAGAACGCATCCCTCACCGCCGAGCGTGACGAGGCGAGGCGTAGTTATTGCTACGCAACGGGGAACGGATATGAGCAGAGGGCTATCAATGTCGCACAGAGCAAGGGGTGGGACTGCTTCAAGGAGAACACCAATGACTGACCCAGACATCGTAAATCGTCTGCAAGCCGATGCTATTTTCTTTGGTACTCGTCAAGAGCCTCTTCTCGTTGATCATTCTGTTTGCCGCGAGATGGCGGAATGTTGGGAGAGTGCTGCTGATGAAATCGAACGGCTTCGCGCTGAACTTGTAAGCGTTACTAACAAGTTGAACCTTGAGCGCGACATTAATTCATCTAAGGAGAATCTATGAAAACACTACTATTAACATTTATACTTACATCATCAGCAGTTGCTGCTGAAACAATTATTATTCCTGTACAAGACATGTTATTTGTTTGTCCTGATTTTGATGATGCTCCCGATTTTGATTTAAATCAAAGCGTCAACGGACGGGACTTTATTGGAAACAAGAAGACTCCAAAGAAAACAAAAACGCGCAAAGAAGTAGAACAAGAGTTGATTAATCTTATCAAAGCTTTGTATCCTACTGCTAAAGTACGAATCATTGGTGATGATTTAATCATCCGTATTCCATAAGGAGAACACCAATGGATGAAGTAACCTTTCTACAACGGACTATTCTTATCTTACTGTTTCTGACTGGGGTTATCTCAGTCTGGTGTTGGAAAGAATATCAACGGTTTAAGAAGTAATATACATGGCTTCGTGGCGGAACAGGCAGACGCAGCAGACTTAAAATCTGCCGCCTTAAACGGCGTGGGGGTTCGATTCCCCCCGAAGTCATACGCCCCTATAGCTCAGTTGGTAGAGCAGTTGACTTTTAATCAATAGGTCGTAGGTTCGATCCCTACTGGGGGCATTTATGGAGGTCTTTATGGATACAGAATCTAAGGTAGTTAATCGTAAGCGTTGCCCAGCATGTGCAGCAAAAGGCGGAGACACATCTGGTAACAACCTAGCAGTATATGATGATGGCCATAGCTATTGCTATGCCTGTAAGTTTTATGTTAAAGGAACAAAGACAAGTATGACAACAGAAGTTATTGAAACACCGGTTTATACTAATGAAACATTCCGATCAGGTGAGGCTATGCCCCTACCACATCGGCGTATCTCAGAGAAGACTACAAAGCAGTATGGCTATCTGACTGGTATCAATGGCAGCGAGATTGAAACATTCTACAATGCACAAGGCCAAGTGCAAGCTCAGCACATCCGTTATGATGGCAAGAAGTTTGCTTGGCTTGGTGACACCAGCAATCTAACATTCTATGGTCAGCATCTATTCTCTACTGGTGGTAAGCGTATTACCATTACAGAAGGTGCAATTGATTGCTTGACTATGGCTCAGGTGTTTGATAACAAGTATCCTGTAGTCTCAGTACCTAATGGTGTTAACTCTGCGGTTAAGGCTGTCAAGGATAACTATGAGTTCATTGCTTCATTTGAAACAATTGTACTCTGCTTTGATATGGATGAACCTGGCCAGAAGGCTGCGCGTGAGGTTGCAGAGATCCTTCCACCCGGTAAGGTAAAGATCATGGCTCTGCCTCGTAAGGATCCAAATGAGATGCTGGTTAATGCTGAGACTGCACAGTTGCTACAAGCATACTGGAATGCACAATCATATTCACCAGACTCAATCCTTCATGTTAGTCAGGTAGTATCTGAATCAACCAAGCATAACAATGATGTTTACGAGTATCCTTGGGATTCTCTAACTACATTTATGATTGGTCAAGACTCTGGTAGACTAAACCTATGGACCTCAGCAACTGGTCACGGTAAGTCAACAATTATCCGTGAACTTATCATGGATCATCTAAACCACAGCAGAAATGTTGGTGCTGTGTTTCTTGAAGAATCTCCAGAGCAAACTGTAGATGACCTAATCTCATCTAAGATTGGTAAGCCTGTACGCAAGATCATGTCTCAGCGTCAGCTTAATGAACTAAGAAAGAAGAACAACAAGGCTACCGTTGATATGGTAGAGGATAACCTAACAGATGAAGAATACAAAATCGCTAAGGCTGAGATCGCTGGGAAATCTCTTTATCTCTATGACCACATTGGTAATTCTAATATTACTAACATCATTAATCGTCTTGAGTACATGGCTGTTGGTCTTGATTGTCGAATTATCATCCTTGATCATATTACCCTTCTGGGCAATATGCTCCTATCTGCTGGGACTGATTACGGAAACGACGAAAGACTTGTCCTAGACTCAGTAATGAAGAAGCTACGAGAACTGGTTGAGCGTACTGGTGTTACTATCCATGTCATTGCTCATATCAAGAAGACAGACAAGAATGTAGACGAAGGTGATCGTATCAATCTCAATGACCTTCGTGGTTCTGGTTCTCTTGCCCAGATCTCTGACAATGTATTTGCTCTAGAGCGTAATGCTCAGCATCCTGATCCCCTTATCTCTAACACAACTAACATTCGTGTACTAAAGAACCGTAAGGGTGGCCGTCGTGGTATCTCTACCGCACTGTTCTACAACGACCAAACAGCCAAGCTTATGGATGTACCGTTCGTTGTAACGCCGGAAGGAGAAGTAATTTATCGCCATGAAAATATTAGCATTTGATGTCGAAGCAGATGGACTTAATGAAGTAATTGCTGGTAAGAAGAAGACTTATATCAAGGAAGGCAGCAAGATCTGGTGCCTATCAATTGTTGATATTCTATCAGGAGATTCATTCCTGTTTGAACAAGACAACCTTGAAGTTGGTATTGAACTACTAAGACAAGCAGATACAATTGTTGGTCATAACATCTATGGGTTTGATATCCCATTTATTGAAAGATTGTATGGTCCACTAAACAAGGAACCATTTACTGGTGTAATTGATACTCTTATTCTAGCCAGAATGATGTATCCAGAAACACCGCCAACAGCTGACCAAAGCAACTCACTTAGATCCTGGGGTGAATACCTAAAGGAATGTAAGTCTGACTACCAAGGTGGTTGGGATGCATACTCTAAGGAGATGGGTGACTATTGCTTGCAGGATTCTGTTGTAACTGCTAAGCTTTACAACCACTTGACTAGCTCTAAGTATTGGGAAACCTACTCAAGAGCAATCAAGATGGAGCATGTCGTTGCTGACATGATCTCTGGTCAAGTAGAAAATGGTTTTAGTTTTGATCTAGAAAAGGCAGAGAATCTTGAAATGGAACTGTTGATTGAAAAGTCACAGATTGAAGATGAAATGCGACGCATCTTCCCAGACAAGATTATCAAGCGAGTCTCTGAGAAAACTGGTAAGCAACTTAAGGATAAGATTGAGGTGTTTAATCCTGGTTCTCGTCAGCAAATTGCTGAAAGACTACAGGAAAAGTATGGTTGGGAACCACCAGAAACAGACAAGGGAAACCCAAAGGTTGATCATGATGTTCTATCTCAACTAGAATATCCAGAAGCAAAGACACTGTGCAAGTACTTCGACCTTATCAAACTAATGGGTCAAGTATCTGATTGGGTTAGCCGAGCTAAGACAAGTCGAGACAATCGTATCCACGGATATGTAAATATCCTTGGTACTATTACTGGTAGAATGTCTGCTAAGGAACCTAACATGCAACAGGTTCACTCAGATCCCCGTGCCCGTGCTCTATTCAAGCCACGGGATGGGTGGGTACTGGTTGGCTCTGATCTCAAGGGTCTTGAGCTACGGATGCTGGCACATTACTTACATCCATACGACGGAGGCACATATGCCAAGGAAGTATGCGAAGGTGATGTCCATACACACAACCAGAAAGCTATGGAACTAGAGTCTAGATCCACAGCCAAGACTGCAATCTATTGCTTCTTGTATGGTGGTGGCGATGAGAAGTTTGGCAAGACTATTGGTTGTTCTACCTACAAGGCAAAGCAAGTAAAGAATAAGTTGTTGTCAAATATTCCCGGACTTAAGAAGCTGATTGATCAGTGTCGTTTCTCTACTCTCAGTGATGGTGTTGTCAAGCCATTTGGATGGCGACCCATTCCCGTTCGTAAGGAACATGCTGCTCTCAATACCCTACTCCAGTCATCTGGTGCCCACATTGCCAAGGCTTGGGCTTGTGTTGCTAATCATAGATTGCAACTAGAAGTAGGTTCATCCAATTTTGCTTGGGTAGCCTCAGTCCATGACGAACTTCAGCTAGAGTGTGATCCAGAGTATGCTCACAAGATTGGTAATATAATCTGTGAATCAGCAACCACTGCTGGTGATCTAATGAAGTGTAACTGTCTAATTGAAGCTGAATACAAGATTGGTAATAACTGGTCGGAGACACACTAATGACAGATGCAGTATACTTTATGAGACAAGTAAACGAGTTTATAGCAAACAATCCAAATCATCCCATTGTTATTGAATATGAACGAGGTAACATTGGACTAGGATATATTATTCGCAATTGGAGACACATACACAATGAGAATCTTTCAAATCAGTGGCAAGGGTCGAGTTGGAAAAACAACTGTAGCCCAAGAAATACAGAAGAAAGCATTTGAATCTGGATTTATTCCAGTTATTCTTCCGTTTGCTGACTCATTAAAGAAAGCAGCAGCAGAACTTGGATACTCTAAGGAATCAAACCCAGATGAGTATCGTAAGTTCTGTCAAGAACTTGGTGCTGGCAAGCGCAAGGAAGATCCAAATTACTGGATCAATAAAACATTTGAATCTATTCAAGAGTATATGCTAAAGGAAGTAGATAATCAACTTGAAGAAAAAGAATACTGGGAGTACGTTCTTATTCAAGATGATGTTAGATACATGAATGAGCTTGCTCTTGGTAGAGAACTTGCAGCAATTCAAATCTTTGTAGACTCTGGTGGTAGAGAACTACCAGAACATAATGCTACTTGGAGAACCCATGAAAGCGAAGAGCTAGCTAACAAAGCAGAAGATTCATTCGGTAAACCAAATAGTGACTACGAAGATTTGTTTGATATTATTTTGTTTAATGGTTCTACTGTAGCTCATCTAAAGGAAGATATTAATTCTGACTTTGATGCTTGGGTTGAACTAGGTAAACTAGAAATTGAAGAAATGGATTGGACAGAAGAGGATGATTAAACCAAATGAAGCTATTCTGGATGGAGATATTTTGGCCTATCGTGCGGCGTTCTGGGCAGACCAAGAAGGTATTGACGCACTGCAAGAAAGAATCAACCAAGACATCCTTAACTGGACTCCCGCTGGTGTGGACACGGTATATGTTGCTATGTCGTGCCCCAGGGAAAAGAACTACAGGCGTATGTTCTGGCCAGAATACAAAAGACATAGAGATGATTTCAAAGCACCAGACTCAATGAAGTATGCTATTGAATGTATCTATGATACCAAGTTGACAACTAGGTGTGTAGATAATTTAGAAGCAGATGATCTTATTGGTATGGTTGTTTCTGAGGGTCGTTGTATTGGTGTTACTGTTGATAAAGATCTTCGTCAGATTCCAGGATGGCATTGGAATCCAGATAAAGAAACAGAACCCGTGTGTGTTACTGAACCAGAAGCTGATAGATATTTCTACCAACAATGGATGACAGGTGATACTACTGATAATATTTGGGGCTTGTGGAAAGTAGGCCCAGCTAAAGCAAAGAAGGTACTAGATAACCACCCACCAGAAGAATGGGATAAGGTTATTATGGATATGTACCTAGCAGAAGACTGGTCAAAAAGGCCAGAAGATAAGGTGCCAAGTATGGCACCCAACGACTTTGCTATGTCTCAAGCTAGGTGTGTTAGGATTCTTAGGAACGGCGATTTCAATAAAGAAACAAGACAGATTACCCTTTGGAGTCCTAATAACCTGACTGTTAGAAACATTTTAGACTTACAGAAGGAGAAAGAATGAGTAAGATATTTGAAGATTTCGTGGCAGTAGACAAGTATTGCCGTTGGGTTCCCGAGTTAGGTAGACGAGAAACTTGGGAAGAAGCCGTTACTAGATACTTTGACTACTTAAATAGTCGGTTTGATCTTAAGAAGAAGCTACCATTATCAATGATGGAAGATCTTAATAAGGCTAAACAGATGATGATAAACCGCGAGATCTTTGGATCTATGAGAGCACTAATGACTGCTGGCTCAGCATTAGATAAGGACGATGTGGCTGCTTATAATTGTTGCTATGTTGCCGTAAACTCTGTAGAATCTTTTTCTAATATTCTTTATACTCTTGCTTGCGGCACTGGTGTTGGCTTCTCTGTAGAGAGAGATGAGATTAATAATCTATCTCAAGTACCCAATAATCTAGAACAAGTAGATTCTGCCATAGTAGTTGAAGATTCTAGAGAAGGTTGGGCTAATGCTTATAAGTATTTTATTACAGAACTGTTCAATGGTAAGCATTTTATGGTTGACGTAAGTAAAATACGACCAGCCGGTACTAGACTTAAGACTTTTGGTGGTAGAGCCTCAGGCCCAGAACCATTCATTCGTCTTATTAAATTCACAGCAAACATCTTCTATAGTGCTCGGGGTCGTAAACTAAAACCAATTGAAGTACACGATCTTGTATGTCAGATTGCTGACAGTATTATTAGTGGTGGCGTAAGGCGGTCTGCACTAATTAGCTTATCAGACCTTAGCGATTACGAGATGGCCCACGCAAAGAGTGGTCCTTGGTGGGAAAAGAATGGTCGTAGATCATTAGCTAATAACTCTGCTGTCTATGAAACAAAGCCAGACATGGGTACATTCCTAAAAGAGTGGTCATCTTTATATGACTCACGATCAGGTGAGCGTGGCATTTGTAATAGAGAAGCAATGAAGAGTATTGCTGCCAAGGCTGGTAGAAATCCAGACTTTAAGTTTGGTACTAACCCATGCTCTGAAATTATTCTTAGACCAAATCAATTCTGCAATCTCAGTACAGTTGTAGTAAAGCCTAACGACCAAGCACCACAGCTAATTGAAAAGATTAGACTAGCTACAATCCTTGGTACTATTCAATCAGCATTTACAAACTTTACTTACTTCGCTAGTAATAATGATTCATCATTTGAAACTAACTGCAAAGAAGAAAGATTGCTAGGTGTTAGTATGACTGGTATCTTTGACAATAGTCTAACCAATGGTGGCCAAGGTGCACAAGAACTTAAGAAGTTACTAGAAGCACTTAAGTTTGTAGCACATGGTATTAACAAAGCATGGGCTGATGTTCTTATGATTGAGCCAAGTAAGTCAATTACTTGTATCAAGCCAGAAGGAACTACATCTTGTGTTGCTGGTTCAGCCAGTGGTCTACACCCACGATACGATCATTATTATATTCGTCGTATCAGGATGGAAAAGGATTCACCTATGGCTAACTTCATGCGAGATTCTGGTATACCAAGTGAGCCGTGCGTAATGAAACCAGATCACACAGCTGTGTTTTCATTTCCTATTAAGGCTGACTTTGGTGTAACACAAAAAGAAATAAATGCTATTGGTCATTTAAATCTGTGGTTAGCTTATCAATTATGGTACTGCGACCATAAGCCAAGTGTAACTGTAAACTATAGTGACATTGACTTTATGTATATTGGTGGTTGGTTATGGGAAAACTGGAACCTAGTATCCGGTGTTTCATTCTTACCATCTGAAGATCATGTTTATCAACAAGCTCCATTTGAATCTATTACTCTACAAGAGTATGAAGCAATGGAAGCTAAGATGCCAACACATGTAAACTGGAGCTTATTATCCAAGTATGAACTAGAAGATTCAACTAAGACAGCTCACGCTATGGCTTGCACAGCTAATGGTTGTGAGCTTGTATAAGGAGGTTCTATGCCAACAAGATTTGTAGAGTCAGAATATGACATGGATGCTGTTGTTAAAGAAGCTATTAACCTAGTTAAACTTACTAACTCTACACTCGATGTAGGGTTTCATAATAAGTCAATGGTTAAAATCTTTTTAGATAATTTCCATGAAGCTATTTATGAAAATAAAATAGAACCAGGCCCCAAGAATTTCATGCTAAACATTATGATTAAGGAATCAGATGAACATGAACCGACTTGAAATTCTTTTAAAGCAGTGGAAGTTAGGGGTCATTCGTGACCCCGACCTCCACTTGGTTTTAAAAGTACTTAATGATTACAAGAATGGAACTATAGAAAATGAAAGAAAACCTAAGAATATCCAAGGAACTAGTACAACACTTGGAGAAGTTGATAATCCTATATCCAAGCGACCTAGAATTAAAAGATTATCAAAGGGGTTACAAAGCGGGACAAGTGGAACTAGTTCAGAAGATACGGGCAATGTATAATGCCCAAGAAAGGAAGTAACTATGGGAGGTGGTGGTAAAGGTGGGTCCAGAGGACCTAGCTGGGAACAGCAAACTCAATTTCAAAGAGACATGCAAAGAGAAGCATTAGAAGCACAAAAGCAAATGCAACTTGAAGCAGAAGAAAGACTAAGAGTTCAGCGAGAGCAGGAGAAGGAAGAAGAAGCAGAGCGTAGACAAGAAGCTGCTCTAGCTAAAGAAGAAGAACTAAGAGCACAAGAAGAACAAGAAGCTGCTGTCTTTGCTGAAATGACTGGTCAGGTTGGAGAAGAAACAGACTCCGAAGGTATGGGGTTTAATCTAGATGCTCCAACAATTGAAAGACCAGAGTACGAACAAGAAACAAGACCAGAATAAGGAGAGTAAATGAATTCCGAAAAGACCATAAAAGATAGGTGGCTTGTTCTACATGCCAAGAGAGATACCAAATTAAATAAATCAAGAGCTTGCTCGGCAATAACCGTACCCTCCCTATTGCCGTATCAATCTATGTCACAACAAGATAACTTGTTTCAGACATACTCTTCAGTCCAATCTCGTGGAGTTACTTCCTTAGCTAGTAAGATTCTTAGTGTTCTTATTCCACTAAATGATACTCCATTCTTTTCTTTTGGTCTTAAGAATGGTAGAGAACCTAGCCCAGAAATTTCAGAATATTTAGACAAGCTATCCTATCAGGTCTATCGGAAACTTATATCTAACAACCTAAGAGAAGCATCATACTTAGCAATGCAACACCTAATTGTAGTTGGTGATGTACTGATTATTATGGAAAATGATTTCTCTTATCGTGTTGTTCGTCTTGATCAATTTGTTATTAGACGAGATGTTAATGGAGATGTAAAGGAATTTATTTACCTTGAGTTTGTTTCACCAAGTAATGAAGAACCAGCAAGTGCTTATGACTTTATGGCTGGTGAAGAACATCAAAGTGGATTTAAAACAGTTTACATTCGTGTGTCTCAGACAGATGAAGGTAACTGGAAAGTAGAAAAAGAATTAGACGGAACAGTAATTGATGTAGGATACTACGATGTTCTACCATATGTTATTCTTCGTTGGTCAAGTGTTGCAGGAGAAGACTATGGCAGATCCCATGTTGAAGATATATACTCAGACATAAAGACCTTAGAAGCTTATACACGGGCTTTGATTCAAGGGATGGGTGCTGGGTCTACCTTCTTCATGGGCGTAGATCCTGCTGGTATTACAGAGCTTGATGACCTATCTGTTGCTGTGAATGGCCAGTGGGTTCCTGCTCGCAAGTCGGATGTATTTACCATTTCTCCGGGCGATACTATCAACCCACAATTACAGGTTGGTAACGCTGCCGTAGAGAATATGCGTAGAGAAGTCGGCCAAGGTTTCCTATTACAAACAGCTTCTATGCCAACTGGTGATAGAGTTACAGCTACTGCTGTGCGTGCTGTAGGTAATGAACTAGAAACAATCCTTGGCGGTACATTCTCCGCAATCGCCAGGGACTTTATGGTTCCGGTTGTCAAACGTACAATTTATTTAATGTTACAAAACAATGAGATTGATCCAGGAATGAAAGAACAGTTTGATGAAAAGGATGGTATCCTTAACATTGAAATCTTAACTGGTCTTCAATCCTTGTCAAGAGAATCTGATCTTACCAAACTATTGCAAATGGGTGAGATGGTTAGAAACCTACCAGAACAAGCAGCAAGCTCGTTTAAGTGGGAATCATATGCTAGAGCTTTGATTACTTCGCTTGGTTTTGATCCATCTAATTGGGTCAAGAGTGAAGAGGATCTTAAGAAAGAAGCAATGGCTGCTTCTGATAGACAACAGCAAATGGAAATGCAGAAGATGTATGCACAGTCTGCATTGAATACCGTAGGCAATGCTGCACAGCAAGACCTAGTGCAGAATGGTGGCAAGAATATTCCACCTCAGTTTGCGGAACAAGCACTAAAGATTTTAGGCCCAAGCCTAGGAGTTTAATATGGCAAAGCAAGTAGATAAAAAATCAATGACTTGTAATAAACCAAGACCATCAACATCTCCCGGTAAAAAGAGAATGGTTAAGGCTTGTTCTGGTGGGCAAGAAAAGATTATTCACTTTGGTGCTGAAGGTTACGGTCACAATTATTCCGAGGGTGCTCGTAAAAGCTTTAAGGCTAGACACAACTGTGCTAGTGCTAACAATAAACTATCAGCAAAGTACTGGGCCTGTAAAAACCTTTGGGCTGGGCCTGGTGGTTCTAAAGCTTCCTGCCCCAAGGGTAGGAAGTGTAAGAAATGAGTGATCTAGAAAGAAGAAAACAATCAGCCGTTGCTAGAAGGCTTGCATTTAATGTTGATGAGGAGTTAAAAGCTGCAATCATAGAAGTTAATGCAGATTTAATTGCCCTAGAAAACACAACACTACAATTTATATCTACTACAAACACGCAGATTGCGGCACTTAGTGCTGGGTTAACTAAAGTAACTAATATAGTTAATTCACAATTTGATCCAACTAATGCATCCTCATGGGAAGCAAGGTTAATTGCTTTAGAAACTGTATCTGTAACTGGAACAACCAATGAAATAGAAGTTACTCCAGCACTACCATATGGATTTCAAGTTGGATTACCGGATAATGTTATTGTATCTGATAACCTATCTGCTGATAGTCTTATAGTAAAGAACTTAGGTAAGTTACAACTAAATAATCTAACAAACTCTGTAAGTGTATCTCACTCTTGCCCATCAACTTTAGCTAATAACCATGAGTATATCTGGCCTATTAGTATGGGTATTGCTAAAGAATCTTTAATGATTCAATCATTTCCATCTCCAAGAGTTGCCCAGTTAGTCTGGTATACTCCAGTATTCTTAAACGAAATACAAACATTTACTGCTAAACAAAGCTTTACTTCTGGTATAGATGTTACTGGTAGTATTAACGGCCCAGGTTCTGGGACATTAACAATTAGTAATGGAACTGGAGATGTTGTTATTACATCACCAATTACAACTATTGGTAACGGTGCTACTGACTTTATAATTGATGCCGCTTCTGGTACTGTTGATGGTTCTCTTTTTGAATGGCAAACAGGAGATCTTACTACAGGAACTTTATTTGCCGGTGGTAATATTACATTACAAAATAATGAAAGAATCCAGAACAGTACAAATGGTAGAGTAGACATTGCCCCAGCCCCATCTGCAAGCAGCTTTGGTTTATCTATTGATATGACTAGTAAAGGTACAGGAGCAAGGTTAACAACTGTAACGGGTACAGCAGGAACTACACTAAGCACTGGTGTTCTTGAATCTTTAGTAGAGTTCCAATCACCAAAGTTTACTTTAACAACCATAACTCTTTCAACATCTGTTGGAGGTTGTTTAGAGTATGATGGTAAAGTTATTTACGGTAACGCTGCTTCGGGCAGAGGTGTTGTTCCTGTAATGCAGATATCATCTGTGAATACTACTAAGTCTTTAAACAGTGCCACTGGCGATCAAAATATTTTTGATGTTCCTCAAGATGTTATAACTTTAGCTGCAAATACTACTTATATTATTCGTGGTTATCTTATTTTAAATACAGGTACTACAACAGCTAGAAACTTATTCTTAAGGTTTATTGAGGGTATTTCTGCTAATCCACCTACAATCCACTTTGCAACTGTAGGTACGCCATCTACAGGTGGTGCAGCGTCAAGAGCACAAGATACAGCTTTCTTTAACACAACCAACGGTGGTCAGATTACACAAACAACATTTAATAATAATAGTTACAGTGCTTGGATTACTGGTGTAATTAAAACAGTTGACTCTATTACAATTACACCAAAGATTGCATTCAGTGCAGCTCCCGGTGGTACAAACACTGTTGGCTTTGGTACTTATATTGCGTTTATTCCTGTGGGTTCTAATCCACTGACTGCTATTGGACCGTGGAGTTAAGGAGATTTATATGGCTAAAAAGAATTGGATTAAGGGTGCAATCAAAAGACCGGGTGCTTTAACTAAGAAAGCTAAGGCTGCTGGAAAATCAATCACCCAATACTGCAAGGGCGGCAAGCTAAGTACTAGGACAAAGCGTCAATGCAACCTAGCCAAAACCCTTAAGTCTTTCAAATAACCAAGCAGTTAGAATCACAGAAAGGTGATTATTATGCCAAAAGATGCCTGTTATAACAAAGTAATGGCTAGGTATAAAGGTAAACATAGCGCGTATGCTTCAGGCGCAATGGTCAAATGCCGTAAGGTAGGTGCCAAAAACTGGGGCAATAAGACCAAGAAGGGAGGAAAGTAATATGCCAAAGGTAGGTAAGAAGACCTTCCCATATACCGCTAAGGGTAAGGCTGATGCTGAGGCAGCAGCTAAGAAGACAGGGAAGAAGATGATGACTAAGAAGAGTATGAAGTAATGGCTGACTTTTCTCAAGAGAAGAAGTACGGATTACATGGTTGGTTCAAGCGGAACAATGGTAAGGGCTGGGTAAACTGCAAGACTGGTGGGCCGTGTGGTCGCAAGTCTGCCTCTTCAGAAGGCTCTTATCCCGCTTGCCGACCAACCAAAGCCCAATGCACCGCCAAGGGTGTCAAGGCTAAGAAGAGTTCTAAGCCCGTTAGGTGGGAGAAATCTAAGAAAGGAAAGAAATAATGGCTAAAAAGATGAAGAAAAAGAAGTCTGGTAAGAAGATGTCCTGTGG
>Ga0209770_10000189_pt1 | contig 36706 bp, 24 predicted proteins | sample LauGreSu1BDMLBDD_2_FD_187572 | JGI IMG/M metagenome (GOLD analysis project Ga0209770, IMG submission 187572) | Freshwater lake microbial communities from Lake Michigan, USA - Su13.BD.MLB.DD (SPAdes) (version 2) | ecosystem: Environmental > Aquatic > Freshwater > Lake | place: Lake Michigan, USA... | reverse complement strand
GGTTATATGTAACTACATTATCTCCAATTTTTACATCTTTAATCATTATTTTTTTTCCATTACTCATATAAACCATTTCATTCATATCAATGCATTGATAAGTGTTCCTTGGTGACTGATTATGCTCAGGAAACGGAATACAAGACGCCAAGATTCCGAAAATAGTGCTTGGATGAATTTCGCAATGCGTGTATTTGTAGATGTAGTTGCTGTCCGCCTTCTTGACAACATCGTCAGGTTTCATTGCAATCATGCTAAAACTTTGCTCCTCTGGGTCGATATACTCCACAATGGTTTCTTCGGTCTTGGCATCGGTGACAAGGTCGTCCCAAGACAAGTTTTCAGCATTCAAATCCGCAATAATTTTATCTGTCATAAATATCTTATTATTTTTCACACGCAAAACGGGGCGCGTCAATCTCCCAGCGTCGTTGCAAATACGGATTTCTCTATTTTTAATATCAAATATAATCGAGGTGTAAATATTGATAATTCCCTTTAGTTTTTTATTCTTGAAAGCGTTATATAGTTCCATCGGATTCTGGGTATTGCCTAACCACGCACCATTTATGAATACTTTAGTATTTAAGAACATTCCTTTTGGTGTGGTGCTGGCTCCATCAAGACGCTCAATGAACGGCTCAGCGTGCTGGTATAAAGACTCCGTGTTGCTTTGAATCGTAATATGCGTCATATAACTGATATTTTTTACAACGCCAACGCTGCCACCTTCTGGGGTTTCAGCGGGACACAAGAATCCCCACGTGGTGCTGTGTAATTTGCGGGGCGCGATTAATTTTCCACTTTTGTCGACAGGTGTATTGATACGGCGAAGATGACTAAGACTTGACACATAAGTGAGACGATTCAATACCTGCGCAACACCGACCTTGTTGCTATTGACATTTTTGATACCGAAATCACCAGTTGATAATGCACGCTTGAGGCCATTTTCAATCGTCGTGGACTTGATAATTTTATAAATATTTGTCTTGTTGACGATATTCATATGGTCATCCGTAGAGCGCCATGAACCGGTATTGATTTCTTTGACAATTTGTTTCGACATGTCTTTTACTAGCTTATTGAAATAGTTGCGAAACAGGTTATTCAACAAAGCGCCAGTCAAATCAATGCGCTTGTTTAGATATGAATCGCGGTCATCCTGTTTTGCAAGATTTAGACTACATCTTAAGATACGATTTACCATATAACCGAGAAAGTATTTTTTCTGTGTTTGTGTTTGGCAATGTGGAAACAGGTCATTATGTAACACTTCATTTGCAAATCCTCTCTTTTTTGCAGCACCGGTTTCTTTATCCATATTCATCGGTGTATACATTACATTTGACGTTACGACTTTAATTGCATCTTCTTGTGTTAATATCGCATTTGCATCTATAATGGACGCCCGAAGAGACTCAAGCATTTGTTTTGTTGTTTCATCGTGAATGTCCAGCAATATGTGTTCACAAATGTCTTTGTCGGCGATGACACCAAGGGCGCGAAACACAACAAATAGTGAAATTGGTTGTTTAATACGTGGAATCTGAACATAAATGGGACATCCAAATCCGTTATTCTTGTTTGCAATCATCACATTAATTTGTTTTGGCGAGATGCATTTGAAGTCGGGAACAGATTTTATTTCAGCAGTCCATGACCATTTGCTGTTGTTTTTCGAAGTATTGAAACAATAAACGCGATTTTCTGCGGCGCGTTCTTGGCCGAGTACTGTCTTCTCACTGCCATTAATAATAAAGTAGCCACCTGCGTCATGTTTACATTCTCCAGATACATTATTATTAATATGAGTATATTGATTTAAAACACAAATACACGATCTCAACATAATCGGCAATTTTCCAATATGCACTTTTGAAACCGATTTATGAAATGTCTGCACATTTTCTAGATTTTCGCCGGTGCGAATAATATATTGAATATTGATATCAATGGTCATAGTGGATGCATATGTGAAATTGCGCGACCTTGCATCGTGTGGAAACATAATTTTTGTAGCACCATTATTTTCGTGAATTTGCGGACGATACAAGTTGAATTTGTCAAATGTCACATGAACTTCGAGACTATTTTTCTTATTTTTTTTGCAAAAGTCCTGCTCTGATGCAATCACGACGGGACTGAACATTTCGATCGTTCGTTGTATTTGATTGCTGACAAAGTCGTTATATGATTCAATTTGGTGACGAACAAGACGTTTCAAGTGTTGTTTGTTGAAATACGCGCCAATAATACTCCACGGAGTTTCAATATATGGAAGCGTAGATGGACATTTTACATCTGACAATGTATTATTACTTTTCCGGTAGGAAGCAATGAGTTCGTGTTCCATACTTTCTGTAAGTCGCCTTTCTTCGTCTGTGCCTACATCTGCTAGTTTTTCTTCTGCTTTTTCCCCACTGGCTTCACCACCACCACCAAAATTTAACTTTGATAATTTTGCGGTCACTTTTTTCTGTTTTTTTATTTCGCTACTATTTCCATTCAAATCAACATCATGCAATATACTTTCACTATTTATATCTTTTTCACAAACTATTTGTGTAATTTGTAACTCAATATTTTGTGTCAAAGCCTTAGATGTTTTGCTTCTTTTCGATGCGTTAGTAACTTTCGACATTTGATACTGAATATATATATTGTTTTTGGCGTTGGAGATGATTTTGGAAGGATTCTTATATTACTTAAGATGCTTATTTATTATTTCAATTTATTTTTAAGCATATTTCCAAAGTAATATAATAATCAAAATAATAATCAAAATAATAATCAAAATAATAAATAAAATATATAAACTACTACATATTCATAAAAATATTCATTAATTTGTTAAAATAATTTTACTTAATACATGATTACTATGTCTTGAAAATGGCGTAATAATAGTATCAGAAGTCGAAGATATATTTCGTGTAGGTATTTGTATTTCATTCATTGAGAAAACATTACTTTCCAAATTAATTGGTGTTCCTGATGTTATACACGTCTTTTGGGTAAAACCATTTACTTTTTCACTACAGCAAATATCTTTCAATAAATGCTTCCATTTGTAGGTTGTTGGTGAGTTTGCACGCAGACAAGAAAGAAGTATAAATGTTAGTGCGCCGGTTGCTTGGCCCTCCATAAATGCATCAGCACTTGTCTGATTATCTTGGCATCCGCTTATACTATATACTTCACCGATAGTTTTGCTATATTTTTTAAACTCATAACTGGTTTGTTTCAAGGACCAATCCGTAGGTATATATTTTTCCGGAAGGGGTGAAGGTGCAGATGCGGATGTGGGCTTATTCGTCAAATAACTATTATCGTCATATTTGTAACGCAAGTCGCATCCAGTGCCGCTATGACATGCATCTAAAACAATATATAGTTTTACACCTTTTGGAACACGTTGTGCCAACATTTGACGAATAACATCGTCGCTTATAAAGCCTGATCTTTGATAATCAAGAGGACAAATACATGAGTCAAAACCGCTTTCCTCATCGCGATTCGTATCGCGCAACAAAGTGCCGTGACCTGAATAATGAAACCATAATTCATCGCCTGCTTTTACATTGGTAAAAAAGATATTAAAAGCCTGTAATATATTTGCTTTTGTGGGTTTAAATCTAGAAACGTCAGTTAAAACAATAAAAGAGTTATATTTTCTGGTATTGTATAAATATGAACCTACATTGTTGATATCATTAATGCAGCCATAGAGTTGATTTGGTGTTCCTAGGTAATTAATACCGATAAGTAATGCACGTCTCATAGTGTTTTTAGTTTGTATTTTATTATACTATATGCGAATATAATAAAATAAAATAAAACATAGTAAAATATAGTATAAACTTGTTAGTCATTGTTAACGCGTTACTACTTTTTACTTGAACCTGTAAACTTAAAATCACATTTGGGATTACACATTTGTGACATAGTTCCTGTTCCACCTTTATTTAAAGTGATATTTGTTAGACAACCTTCATTTGTGAAAGACGTAGGGTCAACTTTATTACCAGCATCCATTTGTTTCTTCATTTCTTCTACAAATTTTTCATTCATTTTTTTTGTTGTGCTGTCATATAATTCACTTCTCCCACCATACATTAATCCTCCTTGTGAGTTTCCCATTTTTTCACTTCTATCATCAAAAAAATTTTGTTCTACAAATATAGGTGTTTTACTACAAAAATTATTTCTAAAACTATCCGCACTATCCCAACCTTTTGTATAGTCGATACTTTCTCCACTGCTTCCACCGCTATCACTACTTTTTGCACCAATTAGGGAGTCTGCCAACGCCATCCCTTCTGTTATTTTGCTATTTCTAAATAAAAAAATGGGTATTACTTTATAGAAAAAATAAAATAACAAGATAAAAGTAGAAAAATAAATACCCTTACCTAGTTTACTCAGTTTATTAAATTTAATGACTTTAAATGTTTTTCCTACTACAAAATAAAAAATAGATGCAATAAATAGTAAATATATTGTGTTTTTAATAGCATCGCTATTCATTTTATGGTTATACTATGGTATACTATAATATATGTTAATATATGTTAATAATATATGTTAATAAAATATATAAATATAATTAACATATGTAATATAATATAATATCAATATTACTATTTATAACCTAGTATGAAAAATAACACATCTAATAACGATAACGATAACGATAACGATATCCCTTCTAATATACCATCAACACCTACTACTACCACTACTCCTGAAAATAAAGTAGATGTTAAAACGATTCAGAAAACGCACCAGAGGCGTGTATTACGAAAACATTTTAAAAACTTTATTTCTTTTATGGATCAACATGTTGATTATTATTTACTTAACATGTCTAATGCGATAGCAACAGATGAAAAAAATACTGAAGATACAAAAAATGTAATGAAAGTTCAAGTTCCTATTGCAGTTCCTAAAAATGGTGAAAAAGTAAAGCCAGGATTTGTTCCCAAGAATGGCGACGATGTGTTTCTGCCTCTTCCTCCATGCGGTCCTGTTTTGACGGGAGAAACGAGAGAAACGAGAGAAATCGAAGTTATTAAAGTAGATATTGACGATAAAGACGCGTGTTATGAAAAAGGTTGTTTGGGATGTAGTTGTAAACGCATTCCTTTTAAAATAGATAAAGTTGATATCGACGTTGAAATAAAAAATATAAAAGATTTAATTAACTTATGCGACAATTATAAACTTGCAGTGAATGTCGAATATAATATTAATATGCAAGCTTTGCACAAGATTAGAAACGACTTGGTTGACTTAAACAACATGATAGGTATGAAAAATCTGAAAGAAAATATAGTAGACCAGTTGTTGTATTATTTGCAAAATTTACATATCCCTAGTACAACATACACAACGGGAAGTGGGGGTAGTGGCGACTTTTTGCATACTGTTATCTACGGCTCGCCGGGGACAGGTAAAACTGAAGTTGCAAAAATAATAGGAAGAATATATAGCAATTTAGGTGTGATTAAAAACAAGGGATCTTCGTCGTCGTCGTCGTCGTCGTCGTCGTCGTCGTCGTCCGCAACATATGTTCCACCAAAAAAGAAAAGCAGCTCGGGTTCTAGCTCGGGTTCCGGTTCAAAGTTTAAAAAGGTGACGCGTTCGGATTTAATCGCGGGATACCTTGGACAAACTGCACTTAAAACAAAAGACGCGATCAAAGATAGTATTGGTGGTGTATTGTTTATTGACGAGGCATATGCTCTTGGGAATACGGATAAACGCGATAGTTTTTCAAAAGAGTGTATTGACACACTATGCGAGGCATTAAGCGATCATAAAGACGATTTAATGGTGATTATTGCAGGGTATGAAAAAGATTTGAATGAATGTTTTTTTGCATACAATGATGGTCTTGATTCACGTTTTACATGGCGATTCAAGATAGACGATTATACGGCGGAAGATTTACGTGATATTTTTAGTAAGAAAGTAAAAGATTTTGGATGGTCTATTTATGAAGGTGAAGAAATAAAAGCGGAATGGTTTGAGAAACATATGAAATATTTTAAATACTACGGGAGAGATATGGAGACGCTTTTTTCAAAAACGAAAATAGCACATAGTAGACGTGTTTTTTGTAAACCAGATAACGTAAAAACAAAAATCACGATGAAGGATTTAGAGAATGGTTTTGAAATGTATACAAACAACGACGAAGTAAAGAAACGCGCCGACAACAACGATAGTAAAGTAATACAAAATATGTATTTATAAGATGCTGATGTAAGACTTTATGAGATATAATGTATATAGGTTGTAATCATAATAATATTTTATTTTTAAAATTATATTATGAGCGATCCAACAAAAAAAAGTATAGTTATTAATAAATCATTTTTATCAAGTTCGGGTTCAGGTTCTGAGCTGGGTTCAGGGGCAAGTAGAAATAAATCAAGAAAACATACCCGTCAAAAAATACCCAATGAAGTAATAAAACCAACTAAACTAAAACAAATGTTGCTTGATAAAATAAATGCAAAACGTAAAGCAGAATTAACTATGACCAATGCTGTGGCTACATCCGCCGCGGCAACAAACCATAAAAAAGAATATGATAATGGAGGCATAGATAAAGAAAAAGAAGCAAGAATATTTAGTGACGAGTTTAAGAAGTCGCTTAGTTTTTTAGACAAGTACATACAAACAAAACAAACCGAAAAATCAGAAAAACATCAACATCGCCAAAATTCAAAAACATTGAAAAAAACCAGCGGAACAAGTTCAACAAGTTTAAATGAAGATATTTTAAAATCGTTACATAGTAATAGGAATAACAATAACCATAGCCATAGCACATCACCGCATCAAACACTATTAAATGTCAATACTCAACTTTATCAAAAACCATCAGCAACATATGGTTCTAATATTATGCAACGGAGTGTATCGCCATCGCGACCTGTTTCGCCAGCGTCTGCACCCATGCCTACCCAACGCGGTGTATCCTTTGCGACACAAGCAGTTCACCCCCACTCCCACGCCACTGGATTTCAAAAAATACAACTTAATATTCCGAAGGTAAATAATAACAACCATGTTGCTACTTATGCTTATGCTCCCAAAAATGAAAAAATAACTATGGCTTTAGGAAAACCTTTTGCAGACGGGACAACTATGACAGATGCTGGGAATTTAATATATACAGAATTACCTCCTGAGTTAATGCCAACTACAACTACATCTATGACTTCACCTTTACTAACTATGTTGTCTGATCCTATACCTAGCCCTATCATTGAACCATTAGTATCTTTGTCACCATTGCATTCACCATTGCATTCACCATCGCATTCACCATCGCATTCACCATCGCCTTCATCCATACCCTCAACCACATTATCAGTATCGACACCTACTTTTTCTCCTATTAAATTAACAGATGATAAACCATATGGATGTTTGAAACAAGGTAAAAAACCAACATTTCGATTATATAATAAAACAATTAAACATTCAACAAATATAGAAAATAAAAACGAACCCGTGTTATATTCAGAAAGACAACAAAAATTAAATGATTTAAGAAATAAACACAATTCTAAACCCGGCGTAGGCAGTTTGTCATCATATGGCTCAGGAGATGGAGGACACGAAACAGATGAGAAAGGAGAGAAAGGAGAGAAACACAAAAATAAAATCAGTAATTCAACATCGTCAGATCGTGCAATAAAGATAAGAAAGAGATTAAGAAAAACGATAACAAAACGATTCAAACTAGGGAAACAAGGAAATATCGTTGGCGTGCTTATTAAAAATAATGATACCCGGAAGAAAATACAAAGAGAGCATAGTCTTCTTAAAAATAAAAATTTATCAGATGTTAAAAAATACCTCGTAGAACAAAAGTTGATAAAAATCGGGTCAACCGCGCCCCCTAATATTATTCGTAAAATATACGAAGATTCTGTATTAACAGGAGAAGTCGAAAACGTAGGTAAAGATGTAATATTGCACAACTTTTTAGAACAGAATAAGCCGTGGTAAGCCGTTATAATTACGCATAAATAGGTGTATTTGCCAGCATTTTACCCGTTTCTACGCCGCGCTTACTATTTCCAAATGTATTAAGAGGTGGTGAAACGATTCCGATTCCCATGACACCGGGTATAACGATCATAATAATTCCACCAACCCCACTTTTTGCAGGTAAGCACGTTTCTTTCCACCATACAGATGCTTCATTATACATTCCGTGCTCTGCCATATGTTCAATGACGTATGTAGCATTTTCTCGCGATGTTAGTTTCTTTTTGGTAATCGGGTTTACGCCGTAATTTGCAATCGTTGCAGCCATAACTGCGATGTTTTTGCTTGAAAACATATACGAACATTGTTTTGTATATGACTCAATACACGTTTTAATATCTCCATAAAATCTTCCAAATTTAATTAAATTCATAACAAGTTCATGATTATGTTCATTATGAGTTGCTTCAGAAACATATAATTTATTATTTAATTCTGTTTTTTCACCGGCGAAATTCTCCATATTTTTTTTGATGAGTGTATCTATTTTTTTCCTATTTTCTTTGTCGGGTTTATTTTTATCATAAAGCAGACTCGTAGTCGCCATCGCACCTGCATTTACGAATGAATTAATAGTATGATTTTTTATATGTATAACGTCTTCTAAAGAGTTAAAACTACCAATTTCTTTTGAACTTCCTATTTTTTCCAAAAGCGTTTTAACATTGTATTTATTTAGTGCAAGAATAAGCGAGAATACTTTTGAAACGGATTCAATCGCAACTTTTTTATCGTAGTCTCCGACGTTGATGATATGCCCCTTTATATCGCATATAGAAATTGCGTATATATTGGGGTCAACATTTTTAAGTTCGGGAATATAAGCAGCATTTTTTCCAGTATTATGTTTTACGCGAATCGTATTATATATTTTTTCAATGTCTTCTTTTTTAAAAGACATGCTATGTATATAGTTAACTATATATAGATATATATATATATATATATAATCAGAGAAATAATTTTACACCATCGAAGATTTAAAATGCCAGTTTATAGTATATAAAAGGTGAGAAATAATATATCAAACATAGTTAAAGGTATTACACCTACATATATAGTCACAAATAATTCTCAAATAATTACTATTTAATACCTTCGTGTTGAGTATTGCATAGTAGCATAGCAACAAACCAATCATGGCACTCATTTTGTCCTACTTTGAACATACCAAAAAATACACAGAAGAATACGGCGATAAAACGATAGTATTGATGATGGTCGGTTCTTTTTATGAAATATATGGTGAAAAGAACAGCAAAGGGGTGATATCGGGTAGTAAAATCGAAGAAATATCGAAACTATGCGACTTGGCAATCGCACAAAAAACAGGAACAGGCACAAATGTTATGGCCGGATTTACATATACAAAAATAGACAAGTATCTCAAAAAAATACAAGATGCAGGTTACACAACTATTGTAATTAAACAAGATCCTACTAACCCAAAAATACGCAGTGTTGAAGGTATTTATTCACCCGGGACATTTTTTAACCCTGATACATGCGAAATATCAAACAATACGATGTGTATTTGGGTTGAACGCGTTTCATATATGAAAAATAAATCGGTCATGGTAGGCATAGCGAATGTAGATATTTATACGGGTCGCGTAATATTGTTTGAGTATAAAACAGAAGATAAACACAATCCTACATCATATGATGAACTTGAAAGATATATATCTACCTACAAGCCAAGTGAAGTCATTTTTATATCGAACTTTGATAAAAAAATGAGTGCAGATATAATGAACTTTGCTGGACTTTATGGAGCAGGAGCTACAACTTATGGATCAGCAAGTAACACAAACGCATGCAAAAATATTCACATGGTATATTTAGAGGAGGAGGAGGAGGAGGAGGAGGATGAGGGCGCAAATACCGAAACCACAGCAAACTATATACTCAAAGAAAAAGCATTAAGGTGTGAAAAACAGACATATCGAAATGAAATATTGCAAAAGTTCTACAAATACTCTGCAGCAGAATCGATTATTCAGTATACGAGCGAATATGATTATGGAACACAATCATTTATATTTTTATTGAATTTTTTATATGAACACAATCCGAATTTGGTGAATAAGATTCGCGAGCCTGTATTTGACAATAAGAGCGACCGCATGATATTAGCAAATCATTCACTAAAACAATTGAATATTATTGACGATGATAACTATACAGGAAAGTATTCGTCTGTTTTAAAATTTTTGAATAACTGCATTACGCCGATGGGGATGCGAAAATTCAAATATAAAATGCTGAATCCGGTTTTCAACACACACAAGTTAAATAAAGAATATGCTATTACCGAACATGTTTTGTTGCATGGTAATGGTGGCGGCGAGACGCAAATTATGGAATGGCGAAAACAAATGGCAGAATTGAAAGATATTGAAAAACTGCATCGTCAACTTGTGCACCAAAAAGTAAATCCGCGTAGTCTATTCCATTTTTATAACAACTTGCAGGTTGTCACGGAGATGTTTGATATTTTGCAACAAGATAAAATCATTACGGCGTATATATACGACGAACTAGGGATATGTTATGACGCTAACGCCGAAAATAATATTTCGGTCATGTCTAATAATATTCGCAACTTCATAGCATCTTTTTTTGATATTGATAAATGCTGCAATATAGACAATTTAAACTTTGATGACAACTTTGTATTAGAGAAAGTCAGTAGTAAACTAGACGATATCGTATATAACTACGAAAACTCTTATATTGAACTAAAAACAATTCAGTCATATTTAGATAAACTTATTTCCGCTGGAGAAAAAGAGTCAAAAAGCGAGAAAAAATATGAATACGTGAAAATACACGATACTGAAAAAATGGGGTATAGTTTAGTAACTACAAAACGTCGCGCTAAAATATTAGAAGACCAAATCAAAGAGCAGATGAAAAAATATGGGAAAAGTGATATGGATCAAGATACAAATGCATGCACTGGCACCGCAAGCACCGATAGTCGTAAGACTATCCATGTGAACGTGGAATATATCAGTTACAAAAAAACAAAAGTTTTTTTGCCTGTTAAAATAACAGGAATCACATATCCAGTAGCGACAGGAAGCAATAATGCAATCGTATCAACGCAGATTAATAAAGTATGTGACACTATTATTGGTTCAAAAAATGAAATGAAGACCGAAATTGAAAATATTTTTAATGATTTTGTGAAGAAGTTTCAAAATACGTTTGACTATCAGTTTCAAAAAATTGTTGATGCACTGACAATAGTTGATAATTTGCAAAATAAAGTATATATTGCGATTAAAAATAAGTATACAAAACCGGTGATTTGTGGTAAGGATGCAGGTGCAGGTGCAGGCGCGAATGTGGACATAGACAAGGTATCATACGTAAAAGCAAAAGATTTGCGTCATTGTCTCATTGAACATATTAATACGAGTGAAATATATGTTACAAATGACATTGAATTAGGAGAAGGAACTGCGCAAGATGGGATACTATTATACGGGACAAATGCGGTCGGAAAAACGAGTTTAATACGTGCACTTGGTATTGCGGTTATCATGGCCCAAGCTGGATTATATGTGCCCTGTTCATCTTTTGAGTATATGCCATATCAAAGTATATTTACACGTATTTTAGGGAATGACAATTTATTCAAAGGAATGTCGACATTTATGGTGGAGATGTCGGAGCTGCGAGTTATATTGAAATCGGCAAACAATCGCGCACTTATTTTAGGAGACGAGTTGTGTTCGGGAACAGAAATGGATTCAGCAATTAGTATTTTTGTTGCTGGACTGAAAAAGATGCACGATGCAAAATGTTCTTTTATTTTTGCGACACATATGCATGAAATTAATAAATACGAAGAAGTTGAAGCGCTGAATAGAATAACTATGAAACATTTGGAAGTAACATATAGTAAAGATAAGGATAGCCTTATCTATGACAGAAAATTAAAAGATGGTTCAGGATTTAGTATGTATGGTTTAGAAGTATGCAAGTCTTTGCACTTACCGGATGATTTTCTTGAATACGCGAATAATATAAGACTTAAATATAGGAATAGGCATAGCGAACAAAGTATTTTGTCACTTTCTCCTTCAAGATATAATACAAATAAATTAAAAAAGGCTACATGCGAAATGTGTAAAACAGAAATGGGAACAGAAATACATCATTTACAACATCAAAAAAATGCGGATAAATACGACTTTATTGGTTACTTTCATAAAAATCATACTGCAAATTTGATTTCTATATGCGAAAAATGCCATAGTAACATTCATTTGAGCGGGGACCAACATAGAAAAGTAAAAACATCAAATGGACCAGTCATAATGAAGAAAGAATAAGGAATAAGGAAGAACTATTTGTAGTTGTATTATCCATAATTATTTATAGTTATAAATATATATTCATAACTATAAATATATTCTATTATTATACTATTATCAATGAGCAATAGTCAAGGAGAAGCTCGTGTGCAAACTTTTGGAGAAGCAAAATCGTCAATAATAGATGTTATTGAGTCATCTTTTGCAAGTTTAGCAAAAATGCTTGGAGTTTCACAACTTAAAGAATCATTTTACCAGAATATTATTTACATTTTGATAGTTATAGTTGTTATGGTAGGTATTTTAGTGTATATACAAATGATTAGTGGTTCTGTAACTAGTAATCCGCTTTTTTCACCCCCTACAAAACAAATTAAAAAAGTTGAAATTAAAAGAATAGTTGAAGGATTTGATACAGAGGCCGAATTCAATAGTATAAATGCGGCACCTGTTAGCACTGATGGTGGCGATGGCGCTGATGACACAAACGTCAATGACCATAATAACACATCAATGCACGAAACATTTAGTGAACACTACGAAAATAAAAAGAGGAGATAATAAGTTGTTGGTTGGTCATTATTTCATTATTCAATACAAATATATAATGAAATAAAATTGATTTATAAATAGTATATATTAAGTATATATTATAGCTAGTTATAAACAACAAATCGACGCCCTTATATCCTCATCAATAAAATCAAAATGATCATTCCTGTAAAGTGTTTCACGTGTGGAAAAGTGATTGGCGACAAGTATCGCTATTATTTAACAAAAGTAAAAGAATTAAAAATGTCTGAAGGTATGAAAAATGATAAAGTAATTTATTTGACAAAAGAATTTAGAGATAAAACACCCGAAGGTTATATTTTAGATCAACTTAAATTTAATAAAATGTGTTGCAGAAAACACTTCCTTACTCATGTTGATATTGAATAATAACAGAGACAGAGACAACTACTCGAATGTATTCTAATATATTTTTACTATATCATATTTTATTATCTCATTATAATATAGTATATTATCAATAAAAATAACAAAAAATAAAAAATGAAGGCATCAAAATATAAACACAGAAATATAAATAGCAAAAGAAGAACGCGTAAAATTAAAGGTGGTAGTATTGGTATTAGTTTCGGTAATCCATCAGGTAATAATTTATGCCCTGGATGTCGAAGTGATAATACAACAGCGGTAGGAGCATACTCATTAAAAACACCATTGCCTGATTGGCCGCCATCATGGAATAAAGGTATAATGTGTGGTGGCGGTAAGCGCAAAGGAAAAGGTAGAAGAAAGGTTGGTGGCGGCGGCGGTGGCGGCGGATTTACATGCGGAGGATGCGGACAGATGTGCACAAAATCACCACTTCAATTTTTGCAAAGTGGCGGGAGCAAAAAATTGAAAACAACTCGTAGACAACGTAAGATGGGAGGAGGAGGATTTTGGGATTTTGCAAAACCATTTTGGAATCCCAGTAATCCCGGAGCAGTTGGATATGAAAATGGTTATAAAGTTTTAGCACCTTCATGTAAAGGAATATCGCCATCAGGATTAGGTTCGCCTATTTCAACTGCAGGATATGAACCAGGTAGAAAACTATGGTCTGCAGAATTCCGCAACGATAAGCACTTGTATCAAAAAGGTGGTGGACGCCGCTATATGAAAAATAGTAATAATTATAAATCAAGAAAAATGAAAGGAGGAAATGTAGTAACCGATTTAGTTAATTTTGGAAGAACGGCAGTTAATGGTATTGGAACTACCTTTAATAACTTTAGAGGTGTGTCCAATGATATATATACATCACCACCAAATCCATTGTTTGGTCAATTTCCGCGAGGTTTTGGCACAGGAAATAATATAGCAAATGAAAAACAATTTATGGATATCAAACCTTTCGATGTAAGAAACATACACAGAAATGCAACATCTATTGCTGCAAAAACATAAATATTATACTAACGCAAAACATAAATATTATACTAACGCAAAATATAAATAATATATTTATGTTATAATATATTATATTATAATACATTATAATACATTATAACAAGATGAATTCAATTATGAAGTTTTGCACACCATCTAAGATATATTTTTTTATGGCAATTATTCTACTTTTTATTTCATTCGTGAATGATATGCAAAATAAAGATAAAAACAAAGTATGTTTAGGAAAATTAAAATGCAAAAATAAACCATTGTATTATTTATTAAATGTGTTATTTATTATATTCTGGTCATGGATATTGAATAAGTTATGCACGTATGGGTGGGTTAAACTTTCATGGTTCTTGTTACTTTTTCCTTTTATCATTCTTGTTATCTTATTTTTTATGATTTCATTTATGGTTGTTCGTATGGCAAAATCAATGAATAATGCAAATGCATCTATGGGTGATAGAACAGGAACACAACAACGTGCGCAATAAGAATACACCTACGATACACCTACGATACACCTACGATACACCTACGATACACCTACGATACATAAATAGTTATTAACTATATAAATAGTTACTAACTATATAAAAAATACTAACTATATAAAATATATAACATAACATAAGATTTTAATAATATAGCATTATAATTTAAGAAATATGAATACAGAACTTGCATGGGATGTTATAGACAAGTATTTTGAAAATAATCCTAATATTTTAGTTAATCATCATTTAGCGTCTTATAACGACTTCATAAAAAATGGAATAAAACGCATTTTCAAAGAAAAAAACCCAATTATTCTTCAAAAAGAAGAAGACCCCGAAACCAATATTTTTCGGCTTCGATGTGAATTGTATATCGGTGGCAGAAACGGCAATAAAGTATACTACGGAAAACCGGTTATATACGACGACGATAACAACGGCCTTGACAAGCGTTCGCATTTTATGTATCCAAATGAAGCACGTTTGCGCAATATGACGTATGCAACAACGATTCATTATGATGTGGAGGTCGATTTTATAATGCGTGAACACGACGGGAGTGTAACAAGAAACACAATAACACTGGAAAAAATATTTCTGGGACGTTTTCCAATCATGCTTCAATCCGAGTTATGTATTTTATATGGTCTCAACCCATCTGTTCGGTTTAATATGGGAGAGTGTCGGAATGATTACGGCGGATACTTTATCATCGATGGGAAAGAGAAGTTTATCATTGCACAGGAAAAATTTGCAGACAATATGTTATATATAAGAGAATACGAAGACAAGGATGAGTTATATAGTCACTCGGCGGATATTCGCACAGTATCCGAAGACGCTTCTAAACCTGAACGAACCATGTCGGTGCGAATCCTTGCACCCGGTGCGCGATATTCGAATGGTCAAATAGTCGTTGTTATTCCTAATGTTCGAAAACCAATCCCGCTTTTTATAGTGATGCGCGCACTTGGTGTGTTATCAGACAAAGATATTATCGAATATTGTTTACTCGATTTAGAAAAAAACGAGAGCATGGTTGACCTTTTTATACCATCGATTCACGATGCAAATCGCGTATTTACACAAGAAATTGCCCTCAAGTTCATTTCCACATTTACAAAGTCAAAGACGACTGCACACGTGCACGATATACTTATGAACTACTTTTTGCCACAGATTGGCGAATTAAACTATATTCAAAAGGCATATTATTTGGGATATATCGTTTATAAATTGCTACTGGTGTATAATAAGAGTGACAAACCAACAGACCGCGACAATTTCAAATTTAAGCGTGTAGATTCACCCGGAAGATTGTTATATGATTTGTTTAAAGAATATTTTTCACTTCAGCAACAGAATATTCGTCTTGCAATTGACCGCGAATATTATATGAATACGCCACGATATAACACAACGGACTCATTTCCCGGTCTTATTACCTTGAATCAAATCGAGACATTCAAAGACCGCGTAGTTGAATCGGGTTTTAAACGCGCATTTAAAGGAAACTGGGGTTCTGTTGATCATACTAAAAAAATCGGCGTTGTGCAAGATGTGAATCGTCTTTCTTACAACTCATTTATTTCGGGCTTACGAAAGATAAATTTACCGATTGATTCGTCTTCTAAATCTATTAAACCACGTTTATTGCATGGTTCGCAATGGGGTATAATTGATCCCGTTGATACACCCGATGGTGCAAACTGCGGTCTGCATAAAAACATGACATTGATGTGTCATATTACAACCGGGTTTTCGGGACATCCAATAATAAAATGGATGCGTGATATTGCCAGTATGAAATTATTGGAAGAGTGTCCACGTAAATATTTGTTTAGTTCAACAAAAGTTTTTGTGAATGGGGCGTGGATTGGTGTAGTTACAAATCCGGATGAAGTGACACTTATGTTGAAAACGTATCGAAGATACGGACTGATTTCGCCTTTTGTAAGTTGTAATTGGGATATACAAACTAGTGAAATATTTATATTTACAGATGGTGGGCGACTTTGCCGTCCGCTTTTTTACTATGACGGAATACGCCGTCGATACTCATTTGAAGAAAAAGGTGTGACCGAATATTTGGAATCCGGCAATTTTCGCTGGCAAGATTTGGTAGGGAAAAAAGAAACAAAGAAGATAAAAGAGTATCACCACGATTCGCATATCATATATACGCCATTTGACTTATATGGCGCAGAAGACATTGTCAAACTTAAGAACACTATCATGCCTGATATTTTGGAGTATTTAGATACATCGGAAGCGGAATCTGCGCTTATTACACTTTCTTATAGCGCGAGAGATAAACTATACACACATGTTGAAATTCATCCTTCATTAATGTATGGGTTTATGGGCAATCAAATCGTATATCCGGAGAACAACCCGTTGCCGCGTAATGCATTTGCTTGTGGGCAGGCTAAGCAAGCGGTTTCGATGTATAGCACCAACTTTTTCTCGCGAATCGACAAAATGGGTGTTATATTAAATTATGGACAAATTCCGCTTGTGAAAAGCCGATATCTCAAACATATTAACAACGAAGAACATCCGTGCGGTGAAAATATAATGGTCGCAATTATGTGCTACTCAGGATACAACGTTGAAGACTCTATTTTATTCAACGAGGGTTCCGTCAAACGCGGAATGTTTCGAACAACGTATTTCAACAGCTACGAAACACGCGAAGAATCGTCGAAAATAAAAGGTTCAGGTTCAGGTTCAAGTGTTGATTCGCATATCGTAAATATCGAAAGCCAAAAAAATGTTACCGGTCTAAAGCCTGGTTATGAATACGACCATCTTGATATGTATGGTATGATTAAAGAAAATACCGAACTAACCGATAAAGTCGTATTAATCGGAAAAGTAAAAACAAATCTTGACAATCCAGATCAACCAGTAGACGAATCTGTATATCCAAAGAAAGGGCAACTCGGTTTTGTAGATAAGACATTTATTACTGAGAGCGAGGAAGGCACACGCCTTGCAAAGGTGAGAATTCGCGAAGAAAGAATGCCAAATATTGGTGATAAATTTGCATCCCGCGCCGGGCAAAAAGGTACTGTAGGTATTCTCATCCGCGAACAAGACATGCCATTTACTGGATCTGGAATGCGACCCGATATTATTATCAATCCACACGCAATTCCATCGCGTATGACTATTGGGCAACTGGTGGAGACACTTACCGGAAAAGCCTGTGCTTTATATGGCACATTTGGCGACTGCACTGCGTTTATGAATACAGGGCCAAAAGAGAAACTATTTGGAAGTTTACTGACGCGACAAGGATTTCATTCAAGTGGAACAGAAGTATTATATAATGGTATGACGGGCGAACAAATACAAAGTAATATATACTATGGACCGACGTATTATATGCGGTTGAAACACATGGTGAAAGATAAGATAAATTATCGCGCACGAGGTCCGCGAACTCTACTAACGCGGCAGACTGTGCAAGGTCGCGCGAATGATGGTGGTCTGCGTATAGGTGAAATGGAACGTGACGGGATTATAGGACACGGCGTGAGCCACTTTTTGCAAGAATCGATGATGATAAGAGGCGATGAGTATTATATGGCAGTGTGCAACAAAACAGGAACGATTGCAATTTATAATAGTATGCGCGATCTTTTTATAAGTCCTATGGCAGACGGCCCAATAAAATTTACTGGAAATTTGTTGAGCGAAATGAATATTCAAAAGATGACGCGATTTGGTAGGTCATTTAGTATAGTTCGTGTGCCGTATTCGTTCAAACTTTTGATGCAAGAGTTGATGACGATGAATGTGACGATGCGAGTTATAACTGCTGATAATATTGACCAACTTGAAAGTATGTCGTATTCGAAAACGATTCATAACTTGACGTTTGAAGATGAAAGCACAAGTGCAACAGATATTATTTCGCACATAGTCGAAAAAAATAAAGAAAATAGTATGGTTGGATATGTTGAAAGTAGAACTGCGCGAAAAGAAGAACTTGGTAAACCCCAAGAAAATACGAATGCTATATTATTGGACAACCAGAAAGCACAAGAAAAGATGCTGAAAGATATTGAAATTCTAGGCTGGAGACTAGAAAATCGCGAGCTTGTTAGCGGAGATGGTGCAGGTGCAGCACCACTATCACCTCCCACTGGCGAAGAATCACCTGCAACTGCTATGTCAAGATATAAATATACATTTGCATCACTTATTTTAGATGAGAATGGTTCACCAACCGAAATATGGGATGAGGCAGCAGGTGGTGGTAGCGGTAGTGGATATGGCAAGTTTCCTACAGAACATCCTGTTGGTTGGGTTGCAAAAGATTTAGTATACCCGGATGGAACACAAATACCTGATGAAGTGATGTCAAATGAACTGGCACGTAACCAGTCACCCAATAACTGGATAAGTTCATATATTAATATATTCCAAGAGTTTCAAAAGATTCAAGGTAAGAAACGAATGGTGGAAGAAGCACAACGACAGGCAGAAATGGCACAACTGCCAGGAGAATTGGGAGAATTAGAAGAAGTTCACTTTACTATGCCGTCTAGTCCGGAATATACTGCATCAAGTCCTGTTGTAGGACAACAACCAATGCAACCAATGCAACAATTTGCGTCATTTGTTCCAGCACAAATGCCTGCACCTGCACCTGGGTATATGATGCCACAAGTGTTGCAACCTGTTCAAGTTCAGATGCCGATGATGATGCAGCAACAGCAACAACCAGCAGCGCAACCAGTAGCAGCCGGTAGTATATTATCGGTTTCTCCGATTGCAGCAGCATCATCAGGTTCAGAAAGCGGACAACAAGATACTGGTAAAAAACTAGTAAAGTTTAATCTATAATTTTGATTTATAATTTATTAAAATAACTATCAAGGTGGATAATATTATTAATAATAAAATTGAATTAAAATATTGTTTCGTAATATAATATAAGAATACAAACGAACAAGACAAAACCCCAACATAATAACCACAAAGAACATGTCATCTAGTCAAGAGAAGTCAACATCAGGTATAGTTGGTACCATTTACAAGTCAAGAACAACGCTATTAGAATTATTGCGAGAACAAAAGTATGATGTAAGTGATTATGATAACTTCGGAGTAAATGAAATACATGCAATGTATACGAACAAGGATGCACCCAAGCAATTAGATATGATTTGCTCATTAAATCATGGAAATGCAGAACAAAAAAAGGTATATGTAAAATATCATTTAGGAAAAACATTGCGTGTTGAAAATATACAAGACTACGTGGATGACTTATTTCATATTGAAAAAGTTCTTAACAAAAAAACGGATACACTCATTATAATAATCAAACAAGAAATAAATCAAACATTAATGAATATTTTGAATGAATTTTGGGATAAAAACAAAGTATTTATTATCATATTTACACTTGAGCGACTGCTATTTAATATTTTGCAACACCAATATGTGCCAAAACATACGATACTGAACAAAGATGAGAAAGCCGAAATTCTTAAAAAATTTAATATTAATAATGTGAAACAGCTACCAGACATTTCGCGATTCGACCCCGTTGCACAAGCTATTGGAATGCGCCCTGGAGATATTTGTTGTATTGAGCGACCGAGTAAAACTGCTATTATATCAAAATATTATCGTCATTGCACACAAGTTACTATTTAATTATAATTCATTACTATTATTGCATGAAAATATGTATAATAATAGGTATGAAACAATGGTATAATATTATAATTATAAATTATCATAATATTATTTTTTATTATGATAATATAGATAGTTACTTTTTTAATAGTTTCATTTAATAGTTTAATTTAATAAAAATACTACATGACATCATCGAGTAATTATGTAAAACAAAATACTAGTGAAGTTGACTCATTGAATAAAAATATAGTAAAAAACTTGAAAGATTATATTGGCAACTATTCAGAATTTAATACTAATAACTTCGGGTATCGTGTAAATATTAGAAATTTAGACTCTACAACATATGAACAACAAAATGCAAACAATAATCCATTTCTTATAGCAAAAAAAAACTTACATTTTTTAGATATCTCTTTTAAAGAACTAATACAAAACTTAAATAAAACAATAACAGAAAAAAATAATTCAATAGATGAATTAAAACAAGATATAGCAGAGTTAACATATGAAAATAAAGAACTTTCAAAACAAGCACAAGGTTTGGAAGACTCTGGGTTAGCTGCAAAACCATTTTTTGAAGATGAACGTATTCTTTATGCACGTTCTATTATTTTTTTATTATCAATGATAGCAGGAATCATATTTATATTATATTTATTGAAGTCTGCCCCATTTACGGAAATTGCGACAAATATTGCATCAAAGTCAAAAGACTTAGCCGCAAATGCAAAAAATGCAGTTCAGACAGATATGCAAAATCCCGATAATTCTACTGCACGAAATATTATTATATTTTTACTTGCGAGTGTTGTAATAATTGCGGTATTTTATTTAATAGTTTATTTAATACGACGCGTGCGTCCTACCGCAGAACAAACGGATACACAAAAGAAAATTAAAGAAATTGCACAAAGTTGCCAAAAAGATAAGAGTGAGTCATGGATATCATCGCAAATTGATAAAATTAAAGGTTACTTATTAAATACAAATACTATGAGACCTGATCCTTCATTACCTGGAGTATAACACGATATAATACTATGTTATTATATTTTATGAATACATTTTTAGTTAATGTAATGTAATGAAATGAATTCATAAAATACTTTTTATACTGATATGTTATAGATATTATATATTATTATTATATATTATTATAGTATTATAGTATTTACACTATTATGAATTTTTTAAATATGTTTAGCGATGAAGCCTCTATTTCTAATAATGGATATAGAAGTTCTTTATATACCGACCCAAGTATTCAACAAGGAGTTGATTTTTTAAACTATGAAAAAAATATAGCAAACAACTTAAGTGGAAATCTTAGACTAATTTCTCAAACAGATGGAAGCAACTTAAGATCAGGGCAAGTTATAAATGGTAGAATATATGAAGGAATGGTAACTACGGGAACTATACCTACACCAGCAATAACATCAGCATCGGCGGCAACATCAGCTGGACAAGCATCGGCATCGGTATCAGTACCGACACAAGAAGTAATGGAAGAAATTAAAGACGAACACATTAAATATTTAAAAATGACATATGATGTGGTCAACTCTTTATATGAAGATATATTAGGAAAATTTAGAAAAGACTATCAAGGAGGTATTGCAAATACAACTATTGGTTCAAATGGAACCGCGATTATTGGACAAAGAAGTCAACTAATTAAATCAATAGAAAATATTCAACGTTCACTTGGAAATATTAATATTCAAATTTCTGAAGTAGTCAAACAAAGGTCAAAGGCAAACATAGAAGCATACTATACTATTATGGAGCAAATAAAAGTTGTTAAATCTCAAATAATCGATGCAAATAATCAAATTGAAGCACTTACTAAATTGGTCGACCCGGTTTCAGCGGTTGCTGAGAGAGAAGAAACACATATTTTATCAAAACAAAGATACTATATGTATATATTCTGGTTTATTATAGCTGCAGTAGTTATATATATTACCATAGTAAATATGATTAACCCTGATGCATCATTTAGTGCATTAGTAATATGTATAATAATTCTTGTATGCATATTTGGATTTATTATGTATGCTAACATTAGAGGTGGATGGTTTAATGATATAATAAATGGTATTAGAGGAATAAGTATACCGAGAATAGGAAATATAATTAATTTTGACCCACTGGTACGTATAAAATATACATCATAGATAAATAAAACGTATACCAGTAATATAAATTATTATAATTATAATATAAATTACTATAATTATAATTATATTTAAACTTTTTATTATTTATTTATTATATACCTATTTCATTTAATTCTATAAAAATGAATAATAATATTAATAATAATATTAATAATAACTATGTGTTAGGTCCAAGTCTATCTCAAGGTCAGGCATTTAGAAAACAGCAACAAACTAGAATATTAACTAGCAATGATGTTGTAACAGGCAATATTACACAAAGCAAAAATAAAAATAAAATAAGTAAACAGAAAAATGGCAAAACAACTATGTCAATGATTGAGCCTTTTTCACAAAAAAATTCTATTAATAATAATAATAATAATAACTATGCGCCTCTATCCAAAAAAGATATAGAATCACACTATGCAGTAATTAATTCAAAAAATGAAAAAGAAAAATCAGAAACGACAGATATAATTTCTTCCTATTCCCAGGTATCTGATAATTTAAATAAATTTCAACAAGGAGTTACTGAAGTAGCACATTCGTATAATAATATTAATAAAATGCCTGGATTATTGAATCAAAATTATATAACTGCTGATCAAAAAAGGATAAGAGTTAATAATGCAGGTGTAGTAAATATGTTAGATCCATCTAGTAATCCGGATACTCTTCAAAAAAAGCCTGGAATAAATATATCAACATCTAAGGCAAATGCAGTGAATGGTTTAAATTATGTTCCAGTAAAAAATATTTTGGAAGGTTCAACTACAGGACCCCATACCGCTTTATATAATCAAATTGATCCAATAAGTTCAAGACAAATAAAATTACCTAAGGGAATTTCTGGCTACAATTTAGAAGGTGAAAATGTGCGTGTTTTATATCCTTACCCGAATAGTCCCGACGACATAACTAAAAATATGAGTTATATTAGTGCATTTACTAGAGATGGTGTTCCGGGATTATCTATAGATAGTACTATGTCAATAGAGACCACTTTAAATAGTCTTCAGCGAGCAGTTGATAAAGGTTCTTCGTGGTGCGGGATGACAAATTATAGTTACTCCAATAATAGTAAAGGAAGTGGTGGAAGTTGCATGATAGGGCAAGTAACAAACATTTCAACACATGCATATAAAATTATAACTAAATCACAAACAGGATCAAACACTATATTAAAATATCCTGAGGGATATAGTACTATAACATTTGGTGCCGATGGAGTATTATATGCTGGAAACACCAGTAACAAGCTTGCAGTTCCATTCACAAAAGTATTTAGTAGTGAACTAGATCCAACATATGGTGGAACTATTAATAACCTTGTTGCAAGTTATGCTTATAATCAAGGAAAATGGCAAAATCTTCAAACATTTCCTGCAAATTATGACCCTACAGGACAACCTTCAGGAACATTAAATAGTTTATATCAATATAATGTCCAAGTTCCCAATATTGGTTATCATACACAAACATATAACACATGGTGGGGTCAACAATATTATCAAGTTCCATATGTATATTATACTACACGAACAGAACAACAATTAGCCGCACCAAATAGTGCAGGTGGTAATTTAACATATATTAATTATAAATGCGGTAAAAATCCTGCACCAAAAACACCGATTAATGTTGGTGGGCAAAATGCAGGTGCAGGATATAATATTAACTGCAGTGATCTTTATAGTCAATATCCTTCCTTTGCAGTTGAACTTAGCGATATTGGCATACTTACGATTACAAATAATACTTCAAGCGCGGAAGTAAGTGCTGATTCAAAAAAAGTAGTATATGATATGTCATTTGAATATCAAAGGGTTACTTTAACAAATAAGCAAGTAGTAACATTAAATATGCCACGATCCGACTGGGTAAAAGGAAGTATAAATGGTGGAGCTCAAATGGTTTCTAGTTCAAAAAATACTCCATCTATGAGTGACGGACAATGGATTTCATCACCTTCTGGGTTTTGCAGAATTATTTTAATTAGAGGGACATTGCAATTAGAGTATTCTTTGCAAGATGTTTCACAAGATAAGGATGGTAATCTTGTAGGAAATGGTTCGTCGGTTGCATTATATTATATACAAAACGTCAATGCATCAAATTTAGGTTCAACTGCACACATTGATATTAATGGAGCTTTAAATAGATACCCTTCACAGCCGGTTACATATGATAATACGTATTCAGAACTGAAGGGGTATATTCCCAATCCTTCTATTCTAAATAAACAAAATAGTAAAACTATTGCAAATGCGAATAATGATTCACTATGCAGAATTGCGTGTAACAACGATCCAACATCAACATGTGCTGGATATGTCGTTTATAACGGAACATGTAATCTTTTAACTAGAGACAATGTATTTCCTGTGGGTGATAGAATACCAGCTTCACAATATTCTACATATATTAGAAATCCTATGTTTCCCCAAAACGATAAATCATGTAGAAAAACACTAGATGCTGATATAGGAACAGATGCATACTCGTATTATCTCGGCAACGGAATTACTTCAAATCCTCCTGCTGCTATGACGCCTCAAACAAAATGCAATTTAGGAAAAGTATTAGACAAACAAATGAAAGAACTGGAGATTAAAAATCAACAAGCAGTTCAAAAAGGTCAGGTTGTTAAAGGACAATTTCAAAGTTTATTTAATAGAAAAAACAACGTATTAAATAATATTTCGGATAATCGAACAACTGCAAAAATGTATAACGAGGATACTAAAAAAGCAACAGATAATATACGATCTATACAAAATTCGCAAATAACAAAGTCTGCAGTAGAAAAAGATTCCGAGTTATTATTAATTAGTGATAATTATAAATATGTAACATGGGGTATTATTTCTTTGCTATTATCAATTGCCACCATTAAGGGACTACGCGTGGTATCAATTTAAAAATTTATTTGTATAATAGTATTAATTAACGAAAAAAGTGAGTATAAATTTATTTTATTTGAATATAGTATATTTAAATCTTATATTCAAGTAATATATTAAATAATGTCTCGACGAAAATATTCAAGTAATAATATTCAACAAGATTTTGAAGAAAATTTAAAAATACAACTTGAAAGTATTTCAAAAATACAAGATCATCAAACAGAATTATATTCTAATCTAGAAGGTTTAGGAGCATCCAAAGATATTTCATCGGAGGCAGTTCAAAAGCAAATTAATGAGATTTTTAAAAATGTTGAAAATTTAAATAACGTTAAAAATTCTATATTTGAGTCATTGTTTACGTCATTTCAGCTTAACCAATCACAACTAAATGCTTCGAGATTTGCATATGCGGATAGTATCACTGCTTTACAAATTATAGAAGAAAATTTAAGAAATAAACAAAATATATTGAATGATGCTCTTACAATACGTGACAACTCGGAAAGAATGGTAGGTATAAATACGTATTATACGAGACGTTATGAAGAACATTCAAAAGTTTTAAAATACGTTATCTTATTTTGCGGTATTATTATTTTGGCCATTTTTTTTATGAAAATTGGTATTATTAATAATACTATATCTAGCATTATTATAATTGCGTCTTTAGCGACTGGTATTATTATAATTGGTGGAAAAGTTTGGGATTTGTCAAGGCGTAGTAATATAGATTATGACCAATATAAATTTAGATTTAATCCAAACGATGCACCACGTCCTACTAGTAATACTACAAATATTAAAACAGATATGACGCATGGAGCAAATATATTTGGAAATATATGTAACTCGGTTGCAAAAGGTTCTTCTAATGTCGTGAAAAATATACAAAAATCGGTAGGTAACTATGAAGGATCATTAAATACTGCAAGCACTACTACTAGTGGAAAAAGAACAACCACAGGAACTGGTGGTGCAGGAAAGGTTGAAACATTTATATTTAAAAACCCTAAAAATAAACATAATAAAGGAGATAATACTGATGGTTGCCCTTTAGCTTCAAATGAAACAAGTTATAATTATAATTATAGCGAATATGATGCATATTAAGTAGTATGTTTGTAATTATTATCTAGTTATTTGTAGTTATTTATATTTATTATTAAACATAAATAATTAGTATCAGTATTATAGTATTATAATATAATAATATATTAATATTATAGTAGTAAAATAGTAGTAAAATAGTAATAAAAATTAAAATAAAGTAGAATAAAAGTAAAATGAATAACGAATTAAAAGCAAAAATAGCAAATGCTACAAAACAAAATGCAGAAGCAGGTAATAAAGATGTAGTTGGAACATTGGGTGGTTCTACTTGTATTAATCCTGAATTAACAAATAAATTTTTAGACTTGGCGCAAAAAGGTGGTGATGCTTTAGCTTCAATACAAGCAGCAGTTGATCCAAATAAAGCATCACCTGACTCTGATTTGTATTTAAGAAGCGAATATGAGCGTGCAAAACGTACTCGTCAAAATGCAGATTTAGACTATTATGTCGCAGAACAGAACTATGTTGTAAATATAAAAGGAGGTAATGAATATAAAAAATTAATTAATGACAGAATTTCAACTATGGGAAATAAAGAATATAATGAAATTCTAAAAAAATTTATAGAAATGAATGAAATAGCGAGTATATTAATTACTACTGCTGGTGTTCGTGAAATTGCAGAAGAAAATATGAATAAAGTACTTGATGAACTTGAGAAGAATAATGAAAGGTTAAATAATTTAATAAATTATGGTGATAGTAACGCAATCACATACCAACGAAGGTCATCGTATGAATCAAAAATGAAAGAAATAATTCAAAACTGGTCTATTATTCCTACAATAGTTTATTGGACATTACTTATACTTTGGGTTGGCATTATTATGTTATACTTGAAACAAATAACCTTGATAAATTCAGCAATACTAGTTGCGCTTATATTGTATCCTTATGTGTCTACGAGTATAATAGTATGGATTCTTGGATTAGTTCAAGGGATTTGGAATTTTATATTCTCAGCAGTAAAAAATCGTGTTAGTACATAAATGCAAAATGCAAAATGCAAAATGCAATACAAAAAATAATTTAATTTTATATTTTATAAAATTAAATTATAGTTTAATTTATGTTTTGTCGTATTTGTCGTATTTACTCCTCTTCTATCTCGTCGTGATTATAAATGATTGATATATTCTTCCACCCCTTCGGTGTGCATTTGCCATATTTCTTATCGAAAACTTCGTAGATTTCATTACCCCTCGGCACATTTCTGTCATAGTGTTCGGCATACCATACTTTGAACGACTCATACATTTCCGTCTTCTTGACATAATGTCCCTCCACTTTGCGAATCTTATCGCGCACGAATTCATTGATATAATCCTGGCTGTTTCTGTAACTTTCACTACTTGCAAGAACTGCTGGTGAGTCTTTCACCATACCACCTGTTTCATATGCTTTCTCCACCAACATCGCCAAGAATACTGGCGCCCATATTTTGAACTTTTCATCCAGTCGTTTATCAACCTGGTATTGATATGGCGAGTCAGGATCGCCTTGTTTTGGGTTGTCGCAGAAAACGGCCTTGTGATCTACTTTGCGAATACGTCTCCAAGTGCCCTCGTCGTTCGCTTTTACATCCAGAAGTGTATTTGTGCAAACCACCAACTTAAACTGCGGAATAAACGTAATCATGTTTTTGAAAAGCGCACGACCTTGCACGGGATCACCGCTCGTAATTTCTTTCATTGGTCCTTCCTCGAGACGCATTCCCTTTGATGGTTCTTGCATCACTGCATAACGAATACCCACCAGTTGCGCAATTTCCGAGGACGTTCCACCAATCGATACACGTTTGCTTGTGATCAGTGAAATAGGAACAACCGCTTTATACTCACCCAAAACAAGCGACATCAATTCTACCAACTTCGATTTTCCATTGCTCCCGCATCCAATATAAATATTAAATGTTTGTGGATAATTCACACCAATTAGACACGATGCAAGATGTTCCCACATGTAGTTTCGGATTTCTTCTTCGGGATATAACTTACTAATAAAATCGTTAATCTCGGCCATGATTTTGCCATGCTTTTTCTGGTCAAGTGGAAAGTAGTCGATATTCGTGCACTTTGTAATATAGTCATCGGGTTGTCCTTTTCTCGCACGTTTTTCCTTGAAATCAATTACACAATTATTACAGCAAAGCAGGTGAGTTTTCGTGTCGACACTTCTAAGGAATGTTTTGTCGTAAAACAACTCTTGAGCTTCCTTCATAATATTCATTTTTGCTTGTGTATTTTTTAGTTTTAAACAAATATCTGAAATTCGATGCTGGAATTGGTTTGGTTTGCCATCTTCTGAATTAGCCGATGAACCATTTCCTGCGTTGCCGTTGCCACCACCACTACCCCCGCCACCGCTACCTCCACCTCCACCTCCACCATTTGCAGCATTCATAATTTGCTTGTTTGGTTTTCCTACTCCACCGATACCACTATTGCCGCTACCGCTACCGCTACCGCTACCACTTGACCCAATTCGTGAAACATATAGCGTATACATTTCATTCGAAATCATCTGTTTCAACGAAATACCGCAATCACATTCAACCCATCGATTATTCTCAAATTCATACCAGACATTGTCTTTGATATGTGCACAAACAAACCGATTCTTGAACATATTGTGCAAAACGACTGCCAAATCGACCATCGTTGTCTCCGGTTTTCCATTCATATTTACCAGATCATTTGACAAGGTGATATCGACATAGTAGTCAATCGTTTTTTTATATACGGCGAAATATCGATCTTTTGCATCGCTCTGCGCCCAGTATACGATAGACCGCCGCGTCAACCCGTCTTCATTCTCCATCGAAAAGGTTTGCCATTTCTCGTAGAACTCACCAATCTTGTCATAGCTGAATTTCTCAGATTGCGAACTAAATAGAATCCACGATAAGAATAATTTATCACTCGTGTTTCGCATTGCCCAACCAACGCGTATCCATAGATTATACTGATTATAATACTTTTCCGGAAGACACATCGTGTAGTCGCTCGTTTCTCTGACATAGTGTTCACGTGGCTCTAGCGAATTAAACAACTTATCAATTTCATCCGTCAGGATTTCGCGCGATGTAATATCATGGATACTGCAAGCACTTGACGCAACACGGCGGCGAATGATGTTCCCGGTTTTATTCGTCGGAGAACGGCGCGTCTTGTTTCTCTTTATTTCCTCGTATTCTCGACGAATGGATTGACGGATTTGAAAGACCGGATGTTTGTCATATTGCGCCGATAGCAAGCAGAAGTTCTTAGTATAGTCAAAGAATTTTACATTTTTTTCATCATATTCCCATTCCCATATTTCATTTTTATTGCCTTTTTTTGAATCCTTTATTTCCATTTTGCAGTTGCCGTCGTCGCTTTCTTCGCTGTCATCTTCGCATTCTTTCAATAACTCACATTCTTCACTTTCACCGCCATCACTACCACCATAACAATCATAGTTGTCCGAAAGGTCCGTTCCATCAATTTCGCTTTTAATATATGTGAAGTTGAAATGATACTTCAACTCATACGCTTCATGTCCTGGTTTTCGCGAACCATACAACTGCCACCCAACAGGATTCACCATCCGCGAAATATTGTCATCCAAAATATCATCCCACGAGTTTTTAAGAGGAAGGTGTTTCAGGATATCCGGGATTTTCTTTAATACGTTGTTGCGAAGCATGTATTGAACGACGCGGTCAGCATGAACACCGATAATAATATGAATACCATCTTTTGTATACTTTTCGTCGTCGGTATTCATACTAGGTTTTTCAAACACAAATACTGCTATGTCTTTCTTTTCGGCTTCTTGAATATCCAATAGTTTTGATACTTCATCCATGTAGATGCCAACAATATTCTCCACATCTTCCTTTGAATGTTGTCGTTTTTCAACATTTGGATCATAACGAAAATCCAAATCCACCAGAATAGGACCGCCACCGGCAAGCTGTTTCTCGGTCAAATATTCATGGCGCCTATTTACTATAACATGTTTCGCATATTTTGCCCAGAATTCTGGTAGTTTTTCCTGTGGTATATAAAACGTCCCGCCCGATACTCCATGCTCCTGGCTTGGTATTCTTGTATGTGTAAATGAAAGCCCTGCCATACTAGGGTCACCTTTTTTTATATAATGTTGTTTCATGTATAGTTCATATTCACTTCCACTTCCACTTCCACTTCCACTTCCACTTCCACTAGATGATGCTGTATAACTTTTCATGTTTGTATATTTTTTGTCTTTGATATCGTATGGAATAGGTGTTCTAATATGTGTTATATTATATTCAAAGATATTTTTATGTCAATTTTATATATTAAAAATATCCCTAAAAAACAGAAAATAGAAATTTCCAAAAAGATAATATATATAAAACGGACATAAAAATAAACGCATATATAAGTACAGAATTCGTGAATTCGTGAATCGGAGACTAACGAGAAAATGGTAAAAAAAATAAAAAGTCATGAAACACTATCTGTTGCCCAGAATCAGAATGTAATTATAGAATTGAACGTAAGTGTAGAAGGACAGAAGACAGAGAAAGGAGAGAAACCCGAAAAATCATTACACAAATCCAAATATGATAAAATATTTGATATTGAAAGCGAAGACGAAGAAGAAACGCCAGTAAAAAAAACAGAAGCACCAGTTGTCCCAATCGTTAATATTCCAAAGGAAACGATTTCGCGGCTATTGAAAGATATAAAAGATATGGTGTCTTCGTCTTTGGAAAAAGAATATGGAATTTATTATAAACACTCCGATACAAATATTTTAAGGGCGTATGTTTTGATAATTGGCCCCGAAGACTCGTTGTATTTTGGGGGACATTATTTTTTTGCAATTGATTTCCCAATAAATTATCCATATGAACCACCATTGTTTACGTTTCTATTGAGTGATTCAAATACAAGATTTCATCCCAATTTTCATAAAAGTGGAAAAGTTTGCTTATCTATGTTAAATACCTGGAGAGGTGAACTATGGACAAGTTGTTTAACATTAAAGTCTATTTTGATTACGATAGTTAGTATTATGGACAACAAACCAATGTTACATGAACCTGGTGTAACACAAAAATATGCAGATTTTAATAATTATCATACTATGATTGCATTCAAAAATATTGAATTTGCTTGTTTACAACTTTTGCAAGATTTTAATAAAAAAAATATAATATTTTCTGAAAGTGAAGGAAAAGAATATAAGGAACATTTTTACAAAATTATGAAAGAGGCGTTTCATAAAAATGCAAAAAACATACACCAGGTTATAAAAACCTGGAAATCAAAGAAAATAAATAATTATTATACTATACGAGTGATGTATAACATGTCTTGTCATGTTAATTTTGACGACCTTGAAGAGAAGTTTTTAGAATATGTTAAAGAAAATAATATTGATATTCTATAGTTTATGAATTTTCACAATATAGCAAAGTAATATACTAATATATAAAATTGAAATAAACAAATAATAATAATATATAATATATCGACGAATATAAAAACTTCACTTCACTTCATATCTTAAATACCGCGATGCATTTTTGTATTCAATGCAGCAATATGTATTATATTCGACTATCCGAAGAAGACCCGAATTCAATCGTCTACTATTGCAGAAACTGCGGACATGAGAATAAAAATATAACTTTAGATAGTGTTACTATCTCTCGTACCAATTTTAAAAGCAGTAAACAAAAATACAACTCAATCATAAACAAGTATACCAAAATGGATCCGACACTGCCGCGAATCAATACTATTAAGTGTCCCAATCAGGCGTGTAAAAGTAATGAAGGACATGAACACATAAGCGCAGAAACGCCTCGCTCACGCGCGCGTTCGGAAGGTAGCAAATCTAAAGCTAGTATTGGTGCAGCAGCTGCTGCGGTTGTTCCTTCGGTGGCGGGTGTGGGTGTGGATGTGGATGCCGATGTGGATGAACAAGGGGGTGGTGCTGGCGCAGGTGATCACACAGAGCGAGAAATTATTTATCTTCGATATGACGATGTCAATATGAATTTCGTTTATTTGTGCCCGGTATGCGACTCAGTTTGGAATACTACGCAGTAAATAGAGTAATCTAAAATAAAGTAGAAATATACTATTTTTATTATTAATTTTTTATTATTAATTTTTTATTATTAATTTTTTATTATTAATTTTTTATTATTAATTTTTTATTATTAATAATAAAATTGAAATAAAATCAAACTAGTATATAATATATAAGATTTGCCTCACTACTATCAAACAACTATCAAAGAAAATACTATGTCTTCAAAAAAACTCGAACCTTTAGTAGCGTTAGGGGGAAATAAATCCGACGAAGAAGCAGGTTCTGATACCGAGACTGGTTCTAGTGTTGGAAGTGGAAGTGAAAGCGGCAGTGATGTCGGCACTGACGACGCTTCTAGTATTGCGTCATTGGGTGAAAGCGACGATGATGCAACAGAAAGCGTTGGTTCAAATGAAAGTGATACAGAAGATACTGGAGCCACAGGTGCTGCTGCAAAATCCCCGATTCAAAATATTCAAGATGTTATTTCAAAAGCAGCAAATGCGGTTGGTAGTGGCGATACGCAAGATGCAATTACAAAACTGGTTTCCGGTTCAAAAAAAGCAAGGGCTAAAGGCGCCAGAAAAAGCCGCGGAAAAGGTGTGCTTGAAAGTATTGCATCCGCATCGGCGTCATTAGGAATTAGAGGAAGCGATGATGAAGACGAATATGAAGGCGAAGGGGAAGAAGGAAGCGACGAGTATGATAGCGACGACGACGATATGGATAAAAAACTCAAGAAATTTGATAGTGAAGTGCGCGACGAATACTTGGCAAACTTCCACCCCGAATGTATGATGCAAAACTATGATGAGATATATAATTTAGCACGTGTTGTGCGCAATGATAGAGGTATTATCGTAGATGAGTTGCACAAAACATTGCCTTTATTGACAAAATACGAACGAACGCGTGTGCTTGGACAAAGGGCAAAACAAATCAATGATGGTGCAATGCCGTTTGTTAAAGTCCCGGAAGGTGTTATCGATGGCTACTTGATTGCGCTGAAAGAATTGGAGGAAAAAAAGATTCCATTTATTATACGCCGACCATTACCGAATCGTGGCTCTGAATATTGGCACCTTGAAGACTTGCAGATTATTAATTAGTGCATAGTGTATTCGTCTTAACACTTCCAACGTTTACCGCAGTCAAGGCATGTCACAAATGTCGTCATCGGCTCATCTGCTGACCTTGTTTGCAGCTGATAATATGTGCACTTTTTCGAACTACATTTGCGACATGTGAATTTATCCGTAGATGCCTCCAATTTGGGCTCATACTTATTCTGATCTCTAATTTTTTTATCCTCGATAAGTCTGTGCCACTTCTCAGGGCTCATTTCTTGGTGCGTCATAAATGCCAACTTGTGCGCATGGATTTCCTTGTTTTTCATTTTTTGCAGTATATTTTCGTCTTTTAAGTTGATAAATATGGTGCGCAACAGGTCTAAATATATCATTGCGAAATAAGGATTGTCCCATTTTCGCACAACGCATTTGTTTTTTGCTTTTGCGATAGAATGGTTATATATCCCTTTTTCTAAATTCGTCGCGGTTTCATTATCGCCTAAAATACTTTGCAACTTTGCAGTAATATTTTGGCGAAATTCTGTTGGGTTTTGGATCTGCTTCATTGCAGGATGGTTAGCTAGGTCTACGTATATCTGTGTATCTGTGTATGTATATGCAATAATATGTTTATATCTTTATTCAATTTTATAATTCACATAATTAAAATATGATAATTACTAAAGTATCATATTTTATGAAAAGTTGTATATCGATATCGGTTCGTCATGGTTATGTTTAAGGAAGATTCAACGCGCTTGAAACGGATCCAGCGGTATTAAAAAACGCAGTCTTTACCATTTCAAGAATATAGACAAAGAATGCCAAAAACATTAAAACCCATGGAAGAAGAACGAGGAACCATGAAAGTGAAGTGTATCCTTTTCTGCAAAGGTATGACAACACCCATGTCCACAAAACAATAAACACACCTTGAACAACATAAGATGTTCGCGACTCTTTTTGATATGTAAAGTTTAATGTTTGAAGCATGGGACTACTGGACTGATGAGCATGAAGTTGTTGAGATATGGCGGAAAGTCCAAAATAGGACAAAACCAGCATAACAACAGATACTATAAGATAGATCTGAGCAGGTGCGCAAAGTTTGTCAAACATTTTATTTGTTTATTTATTCTTTATATACTTTGATAATAAAATATTTTATATTAAGTATTAAATATTATACTATATATTTTATAATTATCATTTAATTATGCGTATCTGTATTTGTGTATGTATAATCTTCTTCACTTAACTCGCTAGAGTCATTCAAAATATATCCGTCACATTTTTCTCCATCATTTTTTAATGCTTTTGTATTTTTTATATGGTTATGGCTATTAACGTTTTTTATTTTACTATTTGATGGTGTATATTTTTTTTTACCATTTAATGATGGTAATACTATATCTACATCTATTTTTTTATCTTTATTGCTTGATACTGATGATAAAAATTTTGGGTTAACTATAGTATTTGTATGTTTACATTTTAATATATTTTTATTTTTACTATTTTTTTTTATTTTTTTAGCTTCATCATCATCCGCATCATCGTCGTCTTCTTCATCATCGTCGTCTTCTTCATCATCGTCTTCATCATCGTCTTCATCATCGTCTTCATCATCGTCTTCATCGTCGTCTTCATCGTTGTCTTCATCGTTGTCGTCTTCTTCATTGTCGTCTTCTTCATTGTCGTCTTCTTCATCATCGTCAGCGTCATCGTCATCTTCGCCGTCGTCGCTATTTACACCACCATCAACAACAAACCCGTCTTTTAAATATCCATGTTTTGTCTTTTTTGAATCCGGGATATTATCCAACTCGTCTTCTTCATCATCATCGTCATGACCCTGTGTTGCCACAAGTGACTCAAATCCCCCAAATAAATGTTCGTATATTTTATCCCAAAGTGACTCTGTCAAATCTACATAGTTATTTTTTGTATCATGTGCAATAAGCACACATGCACCAAAATACAAATCGTGGTCTAAAGGTGGAGGAAATTCGTACTTGTTTTCTTGATTTGCCATTCCATCGTCTTTGGCCCACATTTCGACAAATATTTTGAAATTTTGTATATTATATCCCCACTCCGTTCTTTTGCAAAACCCTTCGTATTTTTTAAATTTGCATTTCTTTGCTAACTCGTCGGTTGTTATAGTGTCCTTTTTCATTTCGGTTTCTTTAATATCTCCATTTTTTTCAACGATTAATAACGTAATCGTTTGCTTTTCTTTTGTGCTCATAGGTTCAGACTTTTTTGGCGGCATTTTACTATATAGTAGCTTGATTATAGAGACCTATCTTCTGTAAGATGAATTTATGTTATATGTTTTTATGCAATCGGTTTAAATGGTTTATCATATATATAAATAATAAAATGCTGAGGCACACTAATAAAAATAGTAGTAACAACAATAGCAACAATAGTAACTATGCCCGAAATGATCAAGTAAAAATTTACTTTCCAAGTATTCCCATTCAAGTGTTACAGAATGCATTACACGGCACCCCTAACTCTGTTAAAAAACAAAACCAAAACATAACGCAAAATAAAAAACAACTAGATAAATATTTATGTGGTGAAAGTCAAAAAACAACTATATATGGAAATACATCTATTTTAGAAATACACAACAACGAACCTTATGCAGTTTATCCATTAGACAAAATGATTTTAACATCTTCTATTTCCATGCCTGCTTTTGGTTCAGGTGTGCACTCAAAACAACTCCCACAACTCCCACTTCTAGTGGACTATTCAAGCGTGAAACGTTCGCAAAGTCCGTCTTATCAAATACCTTACGATTTTAAACTTCATTCATGTGTAGTTAAGAAATACAAAATGGATCCT
>Ga0209770_10000188_pt1 | contig 36919 bp, 34 predicted proteins | sample LauGreSu1BDMLBDD_2_FD_187572 | JGI IMG/M metagenome (GOLD analysis project Ga0209770, IMG submission 187572) | Freshwater lake microbial communities from Lake Michigan, USA - Su13.BD.MLB.DD (SPAdes) (version 2) | ecosystem: Environmental > Aquatic > Freshwater > Lake | place: Lake Michigan, USA... | reverse complement strand
TAAAAAAAATATAAAATATATAAAAAATATAAAAAATATATAAAATATATATAAAATATATAAAATATATAAAAAATATAAAAAATATATAAAATATATATAAAATATATAAAATATATATAAAATATATATAAAATATAAAAAATATATATTTGTTATTATACATATATATTTTTATTTTTTAATAATATGCGGATACAATCTAAACAAATACCAATATTAATATTAATATTAATATCAGTATTATTAATAATATTAGTATCGTGTGAAATAATCATCTTGCCTTTTTTATATTTTATAAATATATTTGTAAATAATAATAAACAAGGTAGAGGAGTCGTTTCTAATCCATTAGTATTACTAAAAGAAAAATTTAAATCATTATTTCATAATGATAAAGAATTCTTATATTCAATATTATCTAAATATGATCCTAAAAACCGATTAAAAAATTCAGATATTTACATACAAGAATATATTGAAAATATTTTAAAAAACAATAAAATAAATGAGAATATCCATGATAATATCAATGAGAAGATCCATGATAATATCAATGAGAAGATCCATGATAAGTTTTTCTTATTAAAATTAGTACAACTTCAAAATAAAAGAGCTATATCCATATCCAATTTTCAAGACTTAGTAAAATCTATATATCATAATTATATTAACGAACAACCTTCTATATTTAATACACAAGAAAATGATACAATGGAGCAAGATAACAATTATGAATCAAAAATAGAAATTAACAATTATGAATCAAAAATACAAATAGACAAGATTTCAGAAAATATTAAACGATATTTTAAAAATATGAGTCCATATATAATTAATCAATTTCCAGATGAAATAATAGAGCAATTTCCAAAGGAAATAATAGATAAATTAAAAGTAAAAAATGCTGAATCAGAAGTAAAGGATGAAAAAGAGTTATACTCCTTATTATTAAAGAGTTATGATCCTAAAGAACAATTAAAGGATTCAAATATTTACATAAAAAAATATATTAAAAATATTTTAACAAAAAAGTATCCATTTGAAAATGATGGATATTTATTATTAATATTTGTACAAATTCAAACTAAGACAGAGTTAAAGACATTTAATAACTTATTAAGAGAACTAGTAGAAGAACTAGATAAAGAACTATTAGAAAAACCAGATGAAGAACTATTAGAAAAACCAGATGAAGAACTATTAGAAAAACCAGATGAAGAACTATTAGAAGAACTAGAATCAGACAATAAATTACAGAGAGAATCAGACAATAAATTATTAGTAAAACAATTAGTAGAACAATATAATGACCCAAACAAAAGTCCAGATAATTTGGAATCATTTATAGATTTAACAAAAATTTCACCTACTATGGAAGAATATGTTAGAACGATGAGTATTGATTTAATTAATAAATTTCCACCAAATATACAAAAGGATATAGTAGCTTTAAAAAAAAGTACATGTATTCTAACAAAAGAATCTTTTTCAAAAAAAGATAGTGATAAAAATAAAGATGGCTGTCCAGTTTTTAGTATATTAGATCAAAAATTATCTATTGATGATAAAACTTTTAAATATAATAAGTTATTTGTGCATCCTGATAAAAATCCAGGATGCCCACTCTTCGCAACAGATGTATTTCAAAAATATAAAGACATATGTAATCCAAAATCTGATAATAAATAAAAAAATAGCTACTTTAACTATATTATTTTGATAATTTTTTATAAAATGTATAATTTGTATAATGAGTATAATTACATTTAATTTTTATTTTTTTATTTTTTGTATTAGTATTTTTAATATGATATATAATATTAACTTCATTTTCACTATGTAATTATTCACTTGTTGAAGAATCATTATTATCAGATAAACTGATCTTTTCATAATCACATTTAAACTGACATAGTAATATTATATTTCTTATGACTATTATAAAATATAAGCTTAAAGTGTTCATAAGTAAAATCATCTATTGTTTTAATTTCTTTTTTTGGATCTTCAATAAATAGTAAAGGAAAATTAAATGGTTTATTTTTAATTATTTCTTTTACAACTTCAATTTGATTCATATAAATATGAATATTACCAATATTATGAATAATTTTTCCAGGTTTATAACCTGTAAGATGACATAACATAAATACTAATATAGATGCTGAACATATATTATAAACACCTGCTAACATATAATCATTAGATCTTTGATAAAAACTACAAGATAATTCTTTAGTTTCAATATTTACATGAAATTGGTAAAGAATGTGACAACTTGGAAGTGGTACTTTATTTAATGCAGATGGATTCCAATATGTAAATAATATTCTTCTTGATGTTGGATTGTTTTTAATTTGATTAATAACATCTTCTAATTGATCAAAACCTTTTCCAGTATAATCAGTATTATCATCAATAAAATCAGCATTAAAATGTCTAAGTTGAAACCCATAAGATGGTCCATAAGAACCTTCTTTATAATGCTGTAAACTTCGTGAATCTAAAAATTCACGGGAAGTATGTCCTTTCCATATATTTACTTTTTTTTCTTCTAATATTTTAGTATCAGTTTTACCGGAAATAAAGAATAATAATTCTTCAATAATACCTCTTAGAAATACTTTTCTATGTGTAAATAATGGAAGACGATAATTTCTAATATCATATGTAAATGATTTTCCAAATGTCGAGATTGTACCTATTCCACTTCTATCTAAATTATAAACACCTTCATTTAAAATTTTATTTACAGTTTTAATAAATTTATTTTCTTCTTTATTAATATATATATATTCATAATTATTTAGAATATATATATTATTTGATTTTTTATCAATATCAATATAATTTGAACTATTTTTTAGTTCAAATTGTTTTTTATATACTTCTAAATTAAAAAACGTATCACATTCATAATTTTTATTTTTAATTTGAGTTAAATATATTTTATTTATTAGTTTCAAATCTAAAAATATAGTATAGATCTGAGATCCACCTATAACAAAACAATTATTTATATATTTTTTAATTTTATCTAAAAATAATAATAAATTATTAATATTATTAAAATATATAGGATTATTTTTAATATACTCAATATCTTCTAATAAACTAATATCAGTAGATATATTTGATCTTGATAAAATAATATTAATTCTTTTATTTAATGGTTTCCATTCCGATGGAATTGAATTATAAGTATTATTTCCCATAATAACAATATTATATTTTAAATCATTAGTGTTTCCAATTGTTATATTTTTAAAATACATAAGATCCTTATTAAATTTCCATGGAATATTATTATCTTTACCAATACCATTATTATTATCTGTACATACAATAATATTAAAAAACATTTAAATTAGTTGTATTATATAAATGATTTACTATATATTTACTTTATTTTTAATTCAATTTTGAATTTAATATAGATAATATTATAATATATTATCTAATATGGATACACAATATAATATAAAATCTGATATAAAATCTGATATAAAATATGATATAAAATCTGATAAAAAACCTTATAAATCCCCTTATAAAAAAACAAATAAAAAGAATAATAAAAGATATTATAAAAAAACATATAATAAAGAAATTAATAAATGTAGAAATGGTATAATTTATAAAATTTTTCATAAAACATTTACTAATATCGTATATATAGGTTCTACTGTTTGTAGACTATCAACAAGATGGAAAAGACATAAAATAAGTTTTAGTAATTGGAATAATGGTTATACTAAAAGTAAATGTGCTATATGTCCATATTTTAAAGAATATGGTATTAAAAATTTTGATTGTATATTATTAAAAAAATATAAAATTATTGACTCAAAACAATTAAATGCTTATGAACAATTATGGATGAATAAAATTAAAAATATTAATAAAAATAATGTTTTTAATCCTATTAAATTTTATAAAAAAAAATATAAACAATCAATAAAATTAGAACATTTACCTAATGCAATTAAAAAACTTAAAATTAATTAATTATATATTTTTTCTATAAAAACCATTCTGATTCTGATGGTTACTTTGCTAATCGTGTTTTTTGTTCTGATTTTGGTATTAGTTGTGCTGATGGTCCTGCTGGTTGTACTTTATTACGGTAATTCAATAATTTCCGGAATAATATAACAAAAGTTAAGAAACTAGAACTTCCAACCATCACTCCAGCAAAGACTCGGTTATCTGTATTTGTACAATCATAATTTATTATAATACTACCAAGAGCTATTATACATATTAATAGGAATAGTATAAATATCAACCGTAATTTATCCCATAACATAATAATTTATATTCTTATTTTTTTATTAAGTTATATTATCTAAAATAAAAAAAATTGATTTTAATTATTTTAAAATCAATATCAATATTGATAATGAATATTTCTTTATATAATATCCAATTAATTAATGATATGATATATATGACAATTACAGATTATTTTAAAGAAATTCATAAACAATTTTATAATACTATTAATATTTCATTTATGGAATATTTTTTAGAAATTTATGATCAAGATGATAAATTTATTATAGATCATTTCAAATTAAAAAAATATAAAATTATATTATCATGTAAATATAATGAAATCAAAGAATGTTTAAATGTATTTGAATTAAAAGAAAGTATAGATTTTATTATAGAATATAAACCACAAAAATTATATAAACATATTTTAGATGAATATTCTACCAATTCTATCAATTCTACAAATTATATAAAATATAATAAAGAATATAAATTAACACCTTATGCATTTAAAATATGTTTATTACGATCAAAAAATACAAAAATATATGCAGATAATTATCTTACACTAGAAAAAATACATAGATATTATAATAAATATCTACTGGAATATAATCAAAATATATTAGATATAAAATATACTGAATTAATTAAAATTACAAAAAAAAATAAAAAGAAAAAGAAAAAAATTGAAGAATTAACTAATTTTATTAAAGAAATTACATTTAATTGAATATATATTATATTTTTATTTTTTTTAAAATTGAATTTATAATTAAGTATTATATAAGTAAATAATAAAGAAGTAATAAATAAGTAATTAAATACTTTATCATATTATAATGAATTTTTCTGATATTGATATGGAACAACTTTTAAATAATACTGTAGATAAACATTATAAAAATAATAATGATAATAATAATAATGATAGTAAAGAATATCTTGATCAATTTAATTTAATATTCTTTACAGATGGCAGTTGTTTAGGAAATGGAAAACAGGATAGTAGAAATAAGGCAGGTTTTGGTATATACATTTTATGTAATAATGAAAATTCACAATATTATAATCATAATGATACTAAAATTATTAAAAAAATAGATAAGGATATAATTCTATATAATATGAACACATATGATATTATTTATATGAATACTACTCATAATAATGATATTAATGCTAAATGCAGTATAGAATCATGTACCTATTATGCTATATATGGAGATAATCCATCTTCAAATAAAGATCCTAAATGTAAAATTCATAAAACTAGTAATATGATATTAAATAAACAATATAATCAATTTTCTGGTACTAATATTAGAGCAGAAGGTTATGCAATCTTATATTCTTTAGTATATATTAAATTAGTAATGATAGATAGTCTTAATGATAAACAATCAATAATTGATAATTTTAAATTAGATAAATTAACTAATATTAAACAAGATATAAATATAATTGATTTTAAATTAAAATCTAGAAATAAATTTATGATTGTGAGTGATTCAGAATTTTGGATTAATGTAATTACTAAATGGGGTAATAATTGGGTAAAAAAATTTACAATTTGTGAAAAAAAAAATTTAGATTTAAATATTTTGATTAATTATTATATGAATATTTTATATAATAATGGAATTGAAATTGTATTTCAACATGTAAATGGACATGCGGATAAAAATAAAGATAAGATATTAAATTTCTATGAACGTGGTAATGTTATGTCAGATAAATTGGCAAATCTAGGAAATAAAAATAAAGATTTATTATTAAAAATTGTATAGATATTTAAAAGATAAATATTAATGTATAAATATATATATAGTTATATTATTTGTTAAGTAAATTTATTTATATATAGTTATATTATTTGTTAAGTAAATTTATTTATATATAGTTATATTATTTGTTAAGTAAATTTATTTATATTATTTGTTAAGTAAATTTATTTATATTATTTGTTAAGTAAATTTATTTATAGAAGTATAAATTATAATTTCAAAAGACCCATTATCAATTAGTAAATTAAATACTAAATCATTTTCAGAATCAGCATATATTTTAATTTTGTCACTTAATAATGAATTACTCAATGCTTTAATATAATCAATACGTATAGATACAGAAAAAATATCATTTTCAGCTAATGTCGATTGTAATTTAATTTTATTACTATCTTTGCATATATTAAATCCTTTAATAGTATTATTAATATTTTTATATATAAATTGTAATGGATTATTATTTACTTTTTCAATTGTAAAAATTTCACTAAATGTAGATACATCATTGATTAATTTTTTAAAATATTTACCAGTTAATTCAAATTTGAGAGGATATAGATTATAATCTAATGTTTTCTCATTAACAGAATCATAATCAACATTAGTTTCAATTAGATTAATAATATGAGATTCATCAATAGATAAAATCTTATTATTTAAAATAATTATAATATTATTTCGATATGATTTTTTTTTCAAAATAATAGAAAATAAACTATAATGTTTATCAATCTTTTGTGTGATTTTATCTAAATTTTTAGGATCTAATGTAATATTAATTGGATGTTCACAATAATAATGATTTAGTTTATTTGAATCTATTTTAATATTTATTAAATTTTTTTCTAAATGATCAATACCAAAAATTTTAGTATAATTATTATTAAATTGTATATTTATTTCTTTTACATTCATAGATTTTAATAGATTAAAAATTTTTTTAAAAATTGAAACATTATCATAAGATAATTCTACTAAATTATCTTCATTACTAGGTGTATTTAAAATGCCTAATTTAGGCAATGGATCAGTTCTTTGTATTAAACGTGGTCGTCCTACTGATCTTTTAACTTGTGGATTTGTACTTGTCATAATAAATTATTTTTTTTTACGATTTTAATTTATATTAATAATTAATTAATTATTTAAATAATATTATAAAATATAAAATTGAATTTTATAAATCTAATATATAATCATTCTTATCTATAATCTTATTATAATGAATAAATCAAATAATAATTTAAATTATAAAATTGAAGATGAAATTGAAGATGAAATTGAAGATGAAATTGAAGATGAAATTGAAGAGGAAGAAATTAAATCCAATAATAAATCATCAAATAAAAAAATAACTCATTTATGTAATGGAATAAAAAAAAATGGCGATAAATGTGATAAAAAAGGTATAGAATTACATAATGAAATTTATTATTGTAAAACACATCTAAAACATATTATAAAATTAGAAAATACACATTATTGCAATGGAATAAAAAAAAATGGCGATAAATGTGATAAAAAAGGTATAGAATTACATAACGAAATTTATTATTGTAAAACACATCTAAAACATATTATAAAATTAGAAAATACACATTATTGCAATGGAATAAAAAAAGATGGTAATAAATGTACTAAAATTGGAAATGAATTACATAATAAAATATATTATTGTAAAATACATCTAAAAGAACAATTAAATGATTTAATAAAAATAAATAAACAAGAATCTAAGAATATTTTAAATATAATTCATAAATTTGTTAAAATTTCAAGTAGCAAATATTATACTGAAGAAGAATATCAAAATATTAGAAAAGAATATAAAAATATTATGTTAAAAATACATCCAGATAAATGTAAACATACTAATTTAGATTCAGTAGAATTATCTAAAAAAATTAATATGCATATGAATAAAATTAAAAAATATGAAGAAAATTAATTAAGAATATTAGAATTATTATAAATATTAATTAAAGTAATTAATTAATATTTATTTTTTTTAATATTATATTATAATATATATAATATATAATTTAGATATTACTTAAAAATAAAATTTAAATATGCCTGACTATGTCCAAGTTATGAATGCAGTAAATATGTGGATACCCTTAATTAATATGTTGTTATTAATATTGATAATAGTATTGATGTATCATCCAGAATATTTATCCAGGAAAAAATCATCATTTGTAAATTTTAATGATACACAATATAATAATAGATTTCAAGCAGGTCCTGATGGACAATCATTAAATGATCGTATGCTAAAGGCTCAAGAAGCTGGTATGGCTGCCTGGCAAGCCACACAAAATAAACCATCTAACGTATCTGGATTAACTGGCTCACGTGATGTACCAGTATTTTTCCAAGATTATGATATTGATATGCAAAATAAAGGAGGCAATATCTATAATCAACGTGAAGGATTCAATGATCCAGAAAAAGATTGTGGTATTCCAGGTGCCTGTTAATAAATAAGATAAAATAATTTAAATATAAAATAGCATTATTATTATATTTTTATAATACTTTTATAATACTTTTATAATACTTTTATAAAAATGAATTGTAATTTTATATTAAGATATATAATTATTACTTGTTTATTAATAATAGTTATTGGTATTATTTATAAGATTAATAATTATAATAAAATTATAAAAAATAATAAGAATTGTGAATTAATTGATGAATGGAGTCTGGAAGATGAAATACGAAAATTTACATATAAACAAGATTTACTTTTAAAAAAATAAAAAAAATAAAAAAAATAAAATTTTATATTTTTTTTGAATTAAAGAAATAAAAGAAATTTAAATAAATAATAAAATATTTAATATGAGTAGACAGACCAATATTGTAGTATCATATGGAATAGCATTGACAAAAAAAAATAAAAATACAAATAATCTTGAATTGTTATTTATTAAAAAAAGAGTAACATATGCATTTATTACATTTGTTAAAGGAATTTATAATAAAAATAATGATAATGAATTATTAAAATTATTTAATAATATGACAATAGAAGAAAAAATATGTATTATGTCATTAAATTTTAATATTATGTGGTATAAATTATATATGATTCATCCATATAATAGATATATAATTAAAGACCTATCAAAATTTGAAAATTATAAAAATAAATTTGAAAAAAGATTTTTATTTGATGAAGGTAAAAGATTGCTTAAATTAATAAAAAATACAAGATCAGTTAGCAAATTATGGGAAATTCCAAAAGGCATGATAAATAAAAATGAAAGTACTTTAAATGCAGCAATTAGAGAATTTGGAGAAGAAACTAATATTAAAAAAAATAAGTATAAAATATTATATAATATTAATCCATTAGAATATTTATTTGTGGATGATAATATAACATATAAATATGTATATTATTTAGCAGTAATGTTGGATAGTAAATATATACCTAATATAGAATTATCAATAACAAGTAATTCATTAAAAGAATCTATTGATATAAAATTTTTAAATATTGTAGAAATATCTATGATTAATAAAGATTTAAAATTTATTAAATTTATTAAAGAAATATTTAAAAAAACTAAACCATATATGATTTAGATATAAAATGTATATTTAAATAAAATATGTCTTTGGTATATAAAGATATGAAAAAAGAAATAAATAAAGAAATAAATAAAGAAATAAATAAAAAAAATATATTAGAACACTTTTTAGAAAGTAAAATAGATGGTGAAATAGATAGTAAAATAGATAGTAAAATAGATAGTAAAATAGATAAAACAATAGATGAAAATCTGGATAATATATTAAATAATGTATTAAATAATACATTATTTAATTTAGAAAATTTTATTGATATTTTAAATAGTATAAATAGTATTAATGAATTTAATACAATTTATACAAAAATAAAAAAATATGAAAAAAATATAATAAAACTTAATAATACTTTAAAAAAAATAAATACAGCTAAAGATAGTTTAAATATTGTATTAAATAATTATGTTTTAAAAAAAATAAATAAAAAAAATATATGTGAATCAGATTATGAAAAAAAATGTAAAAATAATAAACAAATTAATAAAAAAATAAATATTATATATAAAAATGTAACAAATGATAATAAATTTAATAATATAGATTTTGTAAAATTTCCTGTAATTAATATTTCTTTAAATGATATAAATATAATAGAAAATACACCTATTTATTATATTCAAGAAACCCAACAATATTGTATTAAAATTAATAATAATATTATTAAAGGAAATATTGGTAATATTTGTTACAAAAAAAATAATCCTATTAAAATTAATAAATGTAAATATAATAATTGTGATGAATATTTCTATGAAAAAAAATGTAAATATTTTCATAATAATATAAATAGAAATTTTACAAATTATAGTTGGAATCATATAACTAAAAATAAAATTGGTAGAATTAATATACAACAAAATATCAATACTTATGATTTAGATAATAGTAGATTTATTGGATCATTAGATACATTAATGGAAGATTTATCTTTTTCATCGGAAAATGAAAAAGATCTTCGAAATAGTCAACTAATTCATGATATTTTATTATATATGATATTATCAGAATATCTAAATATTTAATGTATAGAATGCATACAACCTATTAAAATACATGATAAATTTGATTGATATAAATTTATGGCATCCTCCCATTTTATTTTTTTTGTATTTTCTTGAACATAAAATCCATCTTTAAATGTCATGCAATTATATATTATAGGATTATATGAAAATTGTCTATTAGTATGAGCATTATCTTCATATCCAATTATCACATCATGATAATACCGACAATCTTTCCCATTTTGACATTTTTTATTTAATAATTTAATGTTATTATTACATAATATTGATCTATCGTTATTATTTTTATTTTTAATATCATATGTTCTATATAATTTTGAATTTATATATTTATATTTATTTTCATTTCCTACTTTAATTACAACTTGATCTATATTTTTTACATATACTAATTCATTAAATGGAATATCTTCATTTAAATTATTATATATATGTAATTTATACATATTATTAAATCCGATATTTACATATTCATATGGTATTTTATTATTAACAATAGTATCTAAATTATCCATTTTTTCGTATCTAAAATTTATTAGAATATTAATATCTATAAGTTCTAAATTTATATTATCTTTTATATTATCTTTTATATTATTATGATTTAATATTTTATTATTAACATAATTTGTATTATTTATATAATTATCTATAATTTTTTGATATGTAATGTTTTTATAAATTTTATTTAAACTGCTATATTTATCTATTAAATTATAATGAAAATTATCTACATCATTTATAATACATAAAATATTTATATTATATTTTTTGATATCATCTTTATAATTATTAATGATATTATAAAAAAAATTTAGCAATAATTTGAATAAAAATAAAAAGTTAAATAATAATAAAAATATATGATCAATATTATTATTATTAAAATTATTTGTGTATATTATTTTATTAATTAATTGTTTTAATGTATTATATAATCTATTACTTAAAATATTTATATTATTTGTATAATTTATATTATTTATATTATTTATATTATTTGTATTATCCATATATATTACATATATATTATGTATATATTATGTATATAGAGTATTTATATCTTTAAAATAAATATTTTCTTATTATTTCTTCAGTATTTATTCTATTATTAAAATCATAAATATATATAAGATCAAATAAAATACGTAAATGATTTACTAAATTGTTATCATTATGATTAATAATAATTTTATCAATTTTATTATTTAAACACATCTCTCCTATTAATTTTCCATATGAATAATATTTATCTACATAAATGCCTTCTATGAAATTATTATATCCTATTTTAGTATTATAAATATATAATAATGCTAAATTAGACATAGTTTCATCTTCATATGAATAATTATCTGAACTATTTTCTGAATAATCATCTGAACTATATGAACTGTTTGAACTATTAGAATCACTATCAGAATCACTATTATCATTACTATTAACATTACTATTTTTAGAACATTTTAATTTTTCAAAATGAAATCCATTTGCATCATTCTCATTAAAAACATCAAACAAAAAGAATCCAGTAGATATTTCATAAATTATATTCATCATTGCCCATACATCAATGGATGCATTAAAATTACGATTACCTAATACAATTTCAGGTGGTGTATAATATAATGTTTGAATATTTACAGATTTATGAATAGATTTAAAACTTTGAGTTTTATTAAAATCAATAATTTTAATATCTATAAATTTATAGATGTCATCTTTTTTTAATTTATTATTATCAATATTTTTAAATAAATCGTCAAGGGATTTATATTTTAATATATTAATCATAATATTATTTGGTTTAATATCACAATGAATTAGTTTAGAAAAATGTAATTCATATAATCCAACAAATAGACAATTAAACAATTTTTTAATTAATGTTACCGGGAAAGTTTCATTATATTTTTTATTATATTTAATATTAAATTCTTCTAATGTTAATTGATATTTTTTAAAAACAGTAATAATATAATCATCAGTAATATAGTAATCTTGTATTTTTATTATTTTACTTTTAAATAAAAGTGAATTAGTATCAGATATATATTGTTTTAATGATTCTTTAAATTTATTTTTATTTTTTTTTAATTTTAATAATGTATTAATTTCATTAATTGCTTCTAATTTATATTTATATTTATGTAATTTAATTATATATTCTTTATTTTTGTTATTTTTTTTTTGTATATTTTTAATATTTATCTTATCTATATCATATATTTTACTAAATGCTCCACCATTAATTTTATTATCTTTAAATTTATATTTACCTTCAGATATTTTTGATAAATCCATATTTATATAAACAAATATATTTTATTTTTAATTACTAAAATAAAAAAATGAATTTTTATATCTTAATAATATCTTTATAATTAAATTATAACTAAATATAAAATGAGTAAATATATAAAGAATTTAGGAATATATATGAGTTATAAGGAATTAATTTTAAAAGATTTTATAGAATCTAATAAATATCTGCCTAAACAAGGTTCAAAAGAATGGTTAGATTCCAGATTAGAAACTATAGGAGGATCAGAAATATCTACTATAATGGGATTAAATCCATATCAAAATATTAAAAAATTAATAATGCAAAAATTAGGTATCACTAATTTTGTTAAATCAGCTCCATTATGGTTTGGAAATATTTTAGAATATCCATTACAAAAATATACAGAATTAATATTTAATACTACTATATATGAAACCGGATCTATTCCTTTTAAAAAATCAAAATTTATTAAATATTCACCAGATGGAATAGCTGTTATTAAAAAAGATAAATTACAAAAAATATATAAAGATTTTGATATCATTAACAATAGATCTAATTTTGATAATTCTTTAGAAGAATTAAAGGATGAATTATTAATATTATTTGAGTTTAAAAATCCTTATATGCGTGTAATTAAACAAAATGAAATTCCTATTTATTATAAACCACAACCTCAATTAGGATTAGAAGTAATTGATATATGCGAAGCATCAATTTTTATTGAATCTATTTTTAGATTTTGTTCATATAATGATATAATTTCAGCAAATTATAAATATAATACAAGATATCATTATGATAAAGTTAAGTATACTAATAAACCAATATGTTATAGTGCATTTTCATTATATTATGAAAAAAATAATAAAAATATGTCATTAATAAATATATTAGATAAAATCTCTGAATATATGTATAATAATGATATAAATGATTATGATATTTCAAATATATCAGATACAAAATTATTAAATTTAATTTTAGAAAATATAGTAGATTATAAAGATATAAAAATTATTTATCATGATATATATTTAAATAATAAACATAATTATCATGATACAGACATATATTATTATAATAAATATAATAATATTAATAAATTTAGAGAAGAATTTAATTCTAAAAAAAAATTAATTCAAAATGATGAATCTTATGTTTATTTAGGATGTATGTGTTATAAAATGTTTAATATAAATATTCAACCTGTATATAAATCTGATATTATCAATGATAATTTATTAGAAAAAGTAAAGAATGTAATAGAATCAATTAAATATTGTAAACAATTAGATTGTGTGGATTTACAAAAAAAATATATTAATACTAAATTTTAATAAAAATTAGGATACTATTTGCATCATCAATGTTTTTTTTATTTCATTATTTTTTTCTAGAATTGATAAATTAGAATATTCTAATTTTTTATTATTTGATAGCAATTTATAATGATATTGTTCGGCTAAATAATTTATATCTAAATTATCAAAATCAATATCATCTATAGGTTCTACAATAGCAATATTAGTCATATTAATATAAAAATTATATGACCACATAAAAAATAACATACCAATAGTTATCAAAGATAATACTAATAATAAATTAAGTTTAATTCCATGTTCTTTTATTGTTTTTTTCTTTATAATAAATGAATATGGATTTTCATATTCATCAGTATTCATATTTAAAATTAATTATAGTTTATATAATTATAGTTTATAAAATTATCATTTATATATAATATAAATATATTAAAAAAAATTAATATTTAAAATTGAATTAAATATTAATTAGATTATAAATAAAGATGACAAGCTTAAATAATACATTATATTCAATATATAATAATTTATATATATTCTTTAATTATAGAAATCTAACTGCATTAGATCCTAAATTAGAATATGATGAATTTATTAAATATATATATAATAATGAATATTGTTTAATTCATACTATAAATAATAACATTAAAGATCAAAAAGAATTAAATGAAATAAAAGATAATATATATAATTTAAAATATAAAAATACAAAAAATTATAAAATTACATATATATTATTATTTCATCATTCTACTGAAGTTTATTCTAAATCTCCTGAAATAAAAAAAATACTAAATATATTAAGTAAAACTCCATTTTTATATAATATTATAATTATTACAAAAAATACATTATCAACTCATGTTAAAAATTATATTTCAAATATTAATAATAAAAAAATAGAAAATATAAATAAAAACACATGTAATTGTGATTATAATTATTGTGATTGTACAAAATTAAATATATTTACATATGAATATGATAGATTTACATTTATTATTCCAAACCATATTTTATATAACAAACATAGAATTTTAACTTATGAAGAAGAACAAGAAATTTTAGAAAATTTATATATTACTAAATCTAAATTACCTATAATTCTTATTTCAGATCCACCCATTATATGGTCATCTGGTATAGTGGGAAATATTGTAGAAATTACTAGAAATGATGATATTACAGGAATGTCATTATATTATAGAGTTATAAGAGATATACCATAAAATATAAAATATAAATATCAGAAAATGTAAATATTATAAAATAAGTTTTTTTTATATTTAAAATAAATTTATTTGTTTATTATATAAATATGAATTTTAGTTTAAATAACATGAATAATGAAAATAAACTATTAATTACAAAAATAAATCAATTAAATTTAGAAAAATTAGATTTGGAAAAAAAATTAAAAGATTATATAATAGAAAATAAAAAATTACAAGAAAAAATATGTAATTTAAATAATAAAAATTTATTATTAAATGAAAAATGTAATAAATTATCTCGATATGTAATTAATTATGGATAATAATATTTAATAAAAATAAAATAAAAATTGAATATAAATTTATTATTATATATAAAATATTATTATCCAAAAAAATGTCTAGTAAGCTTTGTCAAGAATCTGATTGTTCCAATAAGGCCATATATAATTATAAAAATGAAAAAGGACAAAAATATTGTAAAGAACATAAATTAGATAATATGTGTAATAAAACTAAAAAGATATGTTCAGAAATTGATTGTATTAAAAATACATGTAAATATAGTAATATATTCTGTAAAGATCATTATGTTAAAGAAAGTGTAATTCCAAATAATTTAGATGAAATTGATTTAAATGAAAAAGAATCAAAAAATAAAAATAATAGTAATCCTGATTGTATTGTTTTAAATTGTAATATATCTGCAAATTATAATAAAAAAGGATTAAAAGCGGCATATTGTTCAAATCATGCTAAAGAAATTGGGATTGGCAATAATCCTGATCAATTAAGAAATGTAAGAACTAAATTATGTGAATATATATATATAGATGGATTAGATTGTATTAAAACTGCATTATATGGGAAAAATAATAAAAAACAATTTTGTAAAGACCATGTACCAAAATCAGAAGAATATATAAAATTAAATAAAGATAAAGAATGTTTATATGAAGGTTGTAATAAAGTTCCAAATTATGGATATAAAGATGGTATTAAGGAATATTGTAGTATTCATAAATTAGAAAATATGATTCAATTATTTCAACAATGTATTATAGATGATTGTAATAATAGAGCAAGATACAATGAACAAGGAAAAAAAGGAGCTAAATATTGCAGCGAGCATAAATTATCTAATATGTCAGATAATACAAAAAAAATATGTATTGAAGAAAATTGTAATAATGAAGCTCATTATAATATTAAAAATAATAATAATGGTATATATTGTAATTTACATAAAAAAGAAAATATGTGTAGTAATAAAATAAAAACATGTAAATATGACAATTGTTTAACTGATGCTTATTTTGGAACTAAAGAAGATCCAAAGCAATATTGTGTAACCCATAAAAAAGATAAAATGTATAATTTTACTTCTAAAATGTGTATTTCATGTAATTTATATGAAGTAAAGAACCAACCTCATTTATGTGCATATTGTAATCCAGATAAAACACATAAAATAAAAGAAATGGAAGTGGTCAATTATTTAAGACAGCAAAATATAGATTTTATTCATAATAAATCTGTAGGTTTTATTTGTGGTAATTATTTTCCAGACATTTTAATAGATTGTAATACACATTTTATTGTAGTTGAAATTGATGAGGGACAACATAAACAATATTCTGAAGAATGCGAGAATATTCGTATGAATAATATATATTTATCTTTAGGATTACCTACTATATTTATTCGTTTTAATCCAGATGATTTTAAAGTTAATAATATTAGACACAGAACTGCATTAAATACTAAATTAAAAATATTAATAAATTGTATTAATGATTTTAATTATAAAAAAAATATTAATTATATTGAGTTATATTATTTATATTATGATTGCGAATGTAAAAATAAATGCACATTTATTCATGAAAAACAATTTATTTTAAGTTAAGTTTAAGTTTAAATTATATATATTATATTTAATTATTTTTTTTTCTGTACATTATATTCATAATAATATATATAAATATACAATTTAAACTTTTTATTTTTAGCTTTAAATCTATTAATTAAAGTCATATGAGTACTGGTGGTATATTCAATCTCATCACTAATGATGGAAAACAAGACAGAATGCTTATGGCTTCTGAATTATTAAGTCAACGTTTAGCTGAAATTAAAGCTTCACGTGCTAATATGGATAATCCTAATCCAACTCTTTCGGACATTGAACGAACTCACATTCTTTTCATGAATGCCCATTTTAAACCATTCGCTGCTATGGCTTATGAATACAATAAAGTTGTTGCCAACAACCCAACTTTAGGTTCCAAAGTTCAATTCTCTATTCCACAATTCGGTGATTTCTTCAGTGATATGGTTGTATACGTTAAATTAACTTCCCCAACTGTATCTTTCACCGCCGCTGGTACTACAAATGCCATCTGCGATTATGCACTTTTCAGATGGTGTGACTACCCTGGTGAACGACTTTTCCAAAAAGTATCTTTTGATGTAAATGGTAATCCTTTAGATGAATACTACCCAGATACTTACAATATGCATAGACAATTTTGTGTATCTAATGATAAACTAACTGGCTGGAAGAAAAACATGGGACATGAAGTACCTGTTGAAGCTATGTACAAATATTATGATGATGGTGCAAATCCTACTGCCGCGCGTGATGGTCGTGCCTCCTTTAACTTAAGAAATGGACATCAAACTTATAAACGATCACATAATGATCTCGAAATGTTGATTCCTCTTCTTTTCTGGTTTAACACTGATCCTCGACTTGCTATACCTTCAGTTGCTATCCCATATGGACAACGTTTTATTAACATTGATTTAGCTTCCCCACAGCAACTTTTACGTGCCATTATCAATCCTGGTGCTACTTCTGCTGCAGGTTTAACTGCTCCTACTGTAACCACACCAGTATTCGCTAACTTTGATTTATACATTAATAATATCTTTGTTAACCCAGATATCCATGATATTTTCATTGCTCGTATTGGTTTCACTCTTATCCGTGTACATCGTCGCCAAGTTACTAGCGTAAATAAATCATCTGATAACATTCTTTTACAACAACTTAAATGGCCAATTGAAACTTTATATGTTGGTATTCGTCCAACTGCTAACAGTGTATCTAACTCCAATGTAACTTCTACTGGAAACCAAAACTCTGTAATTGATGCTAATATGAATGACTGGCATAAATTTGGTGTAGTAACTACTACTTCGGTAACTAACGTCAATACTAGAGTTGTTGGTTCTTCTACTGATTATATTCTTTCAACTCAAGAAGGACATGTTGGTAAACTTTCAATTACTGCTCATGGTGTACCACTTTATAATAACTTACCCTCTAAATTCTTTAACTCATATGTTCCATACTTATATGGTGGCTGGAATGTAGTAACTCCTACCGACCCCGGTTTGTATATGATCACCTTTAATCTCTACCCAGGTACATATCAACCATCCGGTCATATTAACGTTTCGCGAGCTCGTGAATTCTATCTTGCATATGATTCTACTTATGTTGGTAGCAATACCACCGCTGACTTAGTAGTTAATGCAGTCGCTATCAACTTCTTACTTGTTTCAGATGGTTCTGCTACATTACGATATGCAACCTAGGTGATTTTGGAGGGATATGTCACTTATATATTACACATAATAAAAACATATAAAAATGCTAAAATAATAAAACAAAATAATAAACAAAATTTTATTTTTTTTTGATATAAAAAAATTAATAAATTAAAGAAAAAATACTAGATTTTTTATAATAATTTTATATTTAAATATTATTAACAATAATTATTATATAATAATCATATATAATAAATAAATGAGTAGCTTACCATTAAAAAATATTAATCTTATAAATATTATAGATATAAATAGTAAATTACTAACAATTAAAGAATTACTTAAACATGTTAATTATGATATTAATAGTATTTATATCGATCAATTCTGGGATAATATAGAACATGATAAATGGATTTATATTGATAATGAGTTAATATTATGGTTAGATTATAAAGATATAAAGAGAGGTAAAGATTCAATTTGTAAAATATTAAAAAGACATTTTAAAGAATTTAATGATTATAAAATATTGAATAATTCTGAATTTATATTAGAAGATTTTCTTGACGCTGCTGCGGCGTCAAGAAATATAAATGAAGATAACCGAGGAATACATAATAAACAGTATATTATAACATCACCAGATTGTTTTAAAGAATTATGTATGCATGTTGGAACATCAAGATCTAAAGAAATAAAAAAGTATTATATAGAATTAGAGAAGATATTTAAATTTTATTTACAATATCAAGCAAAATATCAAGAATTAGAAAATAAAAAAATACAAGAAGAATTAGAAAATAAAGATAAAGAATTAACTGAAGAGAAGAAGAAGAATATTAAGCATACGTTTAGATTAATTCAAGAAAGATTATTAGAATTAAATGAATATATTTATATAGCAGCTTCAAAAAACAGTGCTGAATTAAATAGATTTAAAATTGGAATGACTAAATATATTGATACAAGAATTTCTAATTATAATACTGGTAGATCAGATGATGATGAATTTTATTATATTTATATTATGAAATGTTACGATTGTGAATCATTAGAAAAAATGATTTTTAGTAGACTATCACATTTTCAATATATTGATAGACATGGGAAAAAAGGAAATGAAATGTATCAAATTCATTATGATACGTTAATTCAAATTTTTAAAGAATTTGAACAATTTGAATTGAATAATTCAAAAAATTTAAATATATTATTTACAGAGTATTATCATACGTATCAAAATATCGAACCTAAAAAATTTGAAGATATCAAAATTGATAATATCCAGGAACATGTTAATAAAAAATATTTTACTAACATTAATATTAATACTAGATCTAAATTAAATAATCAAAATATTAATGAAAATTTAAAATCAAAAGGTATAAAAATGATTAGTAATTATAATGAAAATTATGAAGAAGAAATGGAATTTGAATGTTTATCATCATTTCAACATAAATTTAAAATGACATATGCTCATATGGTATCTAAAAAAACAAGAGCTTGTTATTACTGTACTAAAGAGGGTATTTTAGATTGTATTAAATTATATGCTTATGATACAGAATATAATTTTATTAAATGTTATGAATCATTCAATGAGATTAAATTAGAATTACCAGATATAAATCATCAACTTATTAAAAATAATATTCGAGAAAAAAGATGGTTATGTAATATAAATGGATATATTTTTAGTATATTAGAACCTGAAAATAATAAATTAAATTTGGAAAAAGAATTAAATATGTATGAAAACAATATAATTAATGTATTAAATATTAATTATGAAACTATGAAAAACAAATTATTAAATAATAATTTTTCATTTATATATGCAATAGATAAAATTGATAAAAAAATTTATTATTCTAAACAAATTACAGAAATGGGAAGAGTAATTTATAGTAAAGATAATAATAAATTAGTAAATAGAAAAACAATAAAAAAATATATAAATACAAATAATACATATGCAGGATATTTATGGTCTACTAATATACAATTGGATAATTATGTAAATTATAAAATTATTGATTTAAAATAATATTATTTTTTATTTTTTCAACTTCTTCATTAAATGTTCTTATCATAACAATAACATTTTTATCCTTTTTGTTATTAATCAATGTATTATGTAATTTTTCTATATGATTTTGCATTAATATAAACAATCGTCTTTTTTTATCTCTACACTTTTTAGATGCTTTATTAAGATTATCTTGTCTTTTTCTTGAATGTTTAGTTAATTGTATATTTTTTAAAAAATCTAAATTATTATCTATCGGCATACTATCTAATAAATTATGAATAGAAGTGTGAATAGAATTATTAATATCCATTTTAATATAATTATTAATAAAAAAAATCAATTTTAAAACTATTATGATATTTATTATAAATAGAACTTATTTCTATTTATAAATAGAACTCATGTCTATATATAAATTTATATAGAATATACATTTTCTCTAAATAATCCAATAATATTACCTGGTTTATAAATATTCATTACTATAATTGCAGTTTTATTTACAGAATTATAAGTATATCCTATTCCAAATTCATAACTATCATTCCATACTAAGGCTGTAAAATGTCCAGATTGATAATTATATTCTGATTTATTAAAATCATAGTATTTAACTTCATCATACCATAAATCTATAGATTTTTTAATTAGAGCAATTATATCATTTTTATATCCTCTAAATTTGCTTAAATTTTCTCCATATAATTTATTATTTGAATGTTTAAATGTTTTAGTTTGAATTAAATAATTAGACCATTTTTGTGATGTTTTAGATATTTCTAAATTATAAGTCATATCACGAGAATGATGTTTTCTTCTATAAATATTTATATGTTCTGTAATTTCATTAATTTGATCTTGTGATAAATTATAAATTAATACTGCCATAATTAATCTAGTATAATATATATACTAGTAAAAATGTCTTTTATTATAAAAAAATAAAAATAATATTATTACCATCTAATTATTATTTCATTAAATTACCATCCAATAATAAATAATTCGTCATCATATAATAAATCAATAATATTATTAAAAGTTATTGTTAAATTATTTTTTGGATTATTAAGATATAAATTATATAATTTATGAATTTGATCATAATTATGCAAGTTTTTTTGATCATTAGTAAGTTTTAAAAATTTTTTTCTTTCGCATAAAGGATAATATTGTTTCCAATATTTTTTTGGTTTATCATATGAATCTTCATAATAATTTATTTCATATCTTCTTTTTATAATATATTTACATAAAAATTTATTAATTTTATTTATAGATATATTTATTATATTCCTTCTTTTATTTTCTATATTTTCATTTATACCTTTATTATCATAAATAGTAATATATTCTAATAAAATATTATTTATCAATTCATTTGGTAAAATATTTATAAGTGACATAATTATTAATATATAATGTTTATATTAGTTATATATACATACTATATTATTCAATTTTTTATTTATATTTTATAAGTTATATTTTTTATATATTGATTATCATTTGTATATTCTATATTATCAATATCACGTCTAAATCCCATATAATTATATATATGATTAATATAACAATTATAATGTATAATTATACCACAATTATATATTATTAATGTATTTATTATATTTATATTATCAATAAATATTATTGTTCTTAGTATTTCTATTTTTTTATTTTTAATAGGAATATTATTAACAAAAGTTAATTCAGACATGAATTTTTCATTCATATAAGTGATATATTTAATATAAAATTTTGATCTATATGTTAATATTTTAATATCAAACATAAAATACAATATATACAAATCATGTATATTATCATAATTGTTACATAAAGTATTATATAAAATAAAAGAATTTCCTTTTATATATGTATTTTCTATTTTTAATAATATATTATATAAATTATAAAAAATATATGATAATTTTATAATAATATCATAATTTATTATCATATTAAGTAATTATTTATTATTTTTTTTATAAAAAATATAATATAGTATATAGTTACTTATAAAAAAAAATCAAAAAAAACATTATTTTAAATAATATCAAAAAAAAATTAATTATCAAAAAAATTAATTATCAAAAAAATTAATTATCAAAAAAATTAATTATCAAAAAATCAATTATCAAGTAACAATATAATAAGTTATACTATTAAATAAATACTCATCCCCCTTTATCATTTATTAATTACAAATTACTACTAAATTATTACTACTAAATTATTACTACTAAATTATTACTACTAAATTATAACATTCACATATACTCAAAAAAAAGAATTACTAAAACAAAAACTACAATTACTAACTAATAATTATAATAATCAACTACAAAAATTATCAAATAATAACATTATCAATGAAATAAATTATAAATTAATATTATCAGATATAGAATCTCAACAAAGAATACTCAATCTAAAACATCAATATATAAATTTAAAATTAAATAATCAAAAAGAAATTATATTATCATATAAAGAATTATTATCATTACAATATCAATATAAAATAGTAAAATTAAATAATCAAATAAATCAATTAAAATAAATCAATTAAAATAAATCAATTAAAATAAATCAATTAAAATAAATCAATTAAAATAAATATTTTTTTTTGATATTTAATATAATACATAATATTAATAATAATATAATAATCATGAGTATAATTCTTAAAAATAATTATTCTAAATTAATTTCGTCAAAAATATTGGATGAAATTAATAAATTACAAAAATTATTAGAACATAAAAATGATAATATTAATACAGATATTATTATAACAAAATATAAAGATTATATTTATAATTATTTAGGTTTATCTTTTACTAAATATGAATTATTTATTACAAATGGTTATAAATCTTATAGTTTAATTTATGATATTATACCAATATTATTTAATACTAAAATACATATAATAATTTTAAATACAGATGAAAGTATATTATCAGCTAATTATAAAAAATTATTAATAAATAATAAAATAGAAATAACAATATTAACACCAAATAAATATGGATATATAACTGTAGATGAAATTACAAATGTAAAAAAGAAAAATACAAAATTAATTATTATTCCATATTCTAATAAAGAATTAGGTACAATAAATAATATTAAAGATATATATTCTTTTTGTAAAATAAATAATATTTTATATTTTTCTAATATAAATGATTTATTTGGTTATAATAATACAAAAAATATTAATAATATAGATATAATATTTGCTACATTTGATAAGATATATGGACCAACTAATATAAGTATATTATTAATAAAAAAAAAATTATTAAATCAAGATATTATTAATTTTTTTAATCAATCTAATTATTTTTTAAATAATAAAAAAAACATTCCATTAATATCAGGATCGCTATATTCTTTATTACATATTATTAAAAATAGAGAAGAAAAAAATACTAAAATTAAAAATTTAAAGTTATATTTATTAGATAAATTATCACAAATTTTACCAATTTTAAAATATACAGATTATTATAATTTATATACCCAATCTATTATAAAATTAACTTTAATTATCATAAATGATTCTTTTATAGATAAATCAAATACAATATTATTTTCTATATTTTCAAATAAAATTAAAATAAGTAATAATAATATTAGTAAATCATTAGAACAAAATAATATTCAAATAAATAATTTATCTTTTAATATAATTAATTCAATTAATTATGATAACAGAATTAAAAATGGATTAATATCGATAACTATTGGTGATCATAATAAACAATCTGATATTAATAATTTTATAAAATATTTTATAGAAGCTATCAAAGTGCAATATAATAATATTTATGATGAAATTAAAGATAATATTATTGTAAATAAAAAATTATCTCAAAAAAAAATAAAAAAAGTAGTCAGATTTTCTAATCCTATATGTATTGATAAACAAACGAAAAAACATAATTTTCCAAAATTAAAAAGTATTTTAATTTTATAATATTATATGTAATAAAATATGTAATTTATATTATTGTACAAATTTTTAATAACATTTTTATTTATTTTTTTTATTATTTTATTTTTTTATTTTTTACTTTTATATTAGATATTAATTTATTTTTTTTCTAAACGTTTTGTTAATTCTGTTAACACATTTTCATAATCTTTACTATTCCATAATTGAAGTTTAATAATAGTTTGAAATACCAATTCAGTAATAGTTTTAGTGGTCATAACATCAAGTACAATTTTAGATAATGGAGCTACTTGATCTAATAAATCTAAAATGATATTTGAGCAGAATTTTTGATATTTTTCACTTACTTTAATTTTAGAATATTCTGAATTAAGACCTTTCAATTTATTACAAATTTTACGAATATAAAATTCAAAATTAATATTTTTTTCAGTTTCGTCTGATTCAGTATTTTCTGAAGCTTCTGTTGTTTCATTTGTTGAATCTTTTAACATTTCATTTTTCATAGCAAGAAATGAAGGAAATTTAGAATAAACATTATATAAACTTCCATTTTCAATATCGCTACTAAATACATATTTATTATTGATAATAGATTTTTTATTTTTAACAATTTCATCCATAGAATATTTTGTAATCTCTTCAATCATCATATCAGCAAATACAGATAATACTTTGAACGAATTATTACTAAATTTAAATCGTTGTTTAGATAACACATCTACAGCAATAGAATTTAAATTAATTTCTACTTTAGAATCAGGATTTTTAGCATTAAATTCATCTTTTTCTTTAATGACTGCACCAATTTTTTTTTGTACACTTTCAGATAATAATGTATTCAAATCTAATGTTGAATCTGCATTTTTAATTTTTTCAATTAATGTATCTAATTCTTTATTTAATTTTTCTTTATTAATATAATTTTTAATTCGAGAACTTGGAATAATAGAAGTTATATCTGTACCTTCTGAATCATCATTTTTAGGAGTTTCTTGAGGAACTCCTTCTTTAACAGTTTCTTTAACTGAATCTTCCTTAACATTTTGTTGAGTATTATTATCTTCTTTTTTAACTCGTACAATTTTTTTCTTTACAATACGTTTCTTTTCTACAATAGGAGTAGTACTATTTTCTACTTGCGTGCTATCCATTTTATTTAACAATTTCAATAACTTTCCTTATTTATATACATATAATAAACACTCTCTTTAATTAATAATTCTTTATAAATCATGATTACAAAACATTTAAATAATTTTTATATAAAAAAAAATATAATATATAAATCTTAATATATTTTTATAAAATTTATATAATATGTTTATGATCTTTTACTAAATTTTTGAAAATATGAAATTTCATCATTTTTATTTTCATTATCATTATTTTTATTATTTTTATTATCCTCATTTTCATTATCATCATCATCATCATCTTCATAACTAATTATAGTACTATTGAAAATACTATTATAATTATTACTGATATCTTCATTAATATCATTTAAAAGATCATCATAATTTTCTTCTTTATTATGATGATTATCAACATGTATTATCTCATCAATTAATTCAACATTTTCATTTTCAACTAATATATCTGTATTATTATCTAATTCATGTTTTAAATCAGTTATATTAATTACTGTGCCTAATATGTGATGAACATGTGGAATATCAATATTTTGACTCTTTATTACAGTTGGTTTATTATTATATATATTTTTTTTATCTAAATTATCAGTTTTCTTTTGTTTAATTTCAATTATATTATTATTTTGAAATTGTTCTTCATAGTAATTTTCATTTTGTTTATCATAATTTTTATCATCATAATTTTTATCATCATTATCATCATTATTTTTATCATTATTTTTATCATCATTATCATCATTATTTTTATCATCATTATCATCATTATTTTTATCATCATCATCATCATCATCATTAATAATGTACCCAGAAATATAATTTTTAACTTTTTCAGTTTTTTCTTTAGAAATTTCTTTATTCTCAATTTCTTTTAATTTTTCTTCTTCTTTTTTAGTATTATCGTAATCTTCTTTATTTTTATTTTTAGTACTAAAATATTTATAAATATAATATATGATGATAAGAATAATAATTACGATAAGTACTATCAAAATCGTATATCTATATTCATAAAATATATTTGAATTAGATGAATTTTGAATTTCATTATGAGTAGTATCAGTTTTTATCTCATTATTTTTTTTTATACTAATTTGTTCATTATTTTTACATAAATTAGATTTTTTATCTAAAGATTGTTCAATTGATTCTTTTGTAAATTGCATTTTAGGATCTACTATTCTAGGTAATACTGAAACATAATTATCCTCATTAATATTAGAATTATTCATTATATTTTTTTAATTTAATAATAATTATATTTAATATATAAACATTATTTTTAAATAAGAAAAAAATGACAACTATAGATAATATTAATAATAACAATAATACAATAAATATAGAACAAAAAGAACAAGAAGTACAAGAACTACAAGAACCACAAGAAGTACAAGAACTACAAGAACCACAAGAAGTACAAGAACTACAAGAAGTACAAGAACTACAAGAACTACAAGAATTTAATAAAGAAAATAATTTAAATATAGTAGATCTAAGTTTAAAAAATATTAAATATTATAAGTCATTATATAATTTAATATTTTTATATATAAATGAATTAAAAGAATTAAAAACTAATGTTATTAATAATGATGATATTAATCAAGAATTAATAAAAAAAATAATTAATAAATTAGAAAACTATATTAAATCAATTAATATTAATAAATTAACATATACATTAGATAATAAGACTAAACAAAAAAAAGTTATACAAATATTAAAAATAATAAAACTAAATATCAGTTTAATTAATATTACCATGCAATATATTAATATAATTAATAATATTGATATATATGATAGAAAAATATTAATGAGTGATACTTCTAAAAATAATATTAATAAAAATAAATTACATATAATAGATATTTATAAAAATTATATAAAAAAGATAAATAGTCATAATAAACATATTATTGAAAATTCTATTTATTTTCTTAAAAAATTATTAATACAGGAAAAAATCAATAATAAAAATATTAATTTTATTATTTCATTTATTGATATTATTAATAATTATTTTAATAAACATATTATTATTATAGAATTTTATACATTATTTTTACAATCATTCTTAGGAATTAATAATATAATTGATGATTATTTATATATTATAAATGAGAATAATAAACAAACTGTTTTATTATATGATTATAATAAAATGGATATAAAATTTAATTATAAAAAATCTATTAAATTATCATTTAATAATAAACAAAGTAAAATTAATAATATTATACTTAAAAATAATACAAATATTGTTAAAACATTTAATAAATTTAAATTTTATAAATCCTTTGATACTTTAGAAGATTTATTATATTTAGTAGATATTAATATAAAACTACCTAGTAAAATTAAATCTAATGCAATTACTAAAAATCATTTATCTTTATTAAATAAAGCTGCGCAATTATATGAAAAAAAATATAAACATAAAATTATTATTGTAATATTAGAATGTAAATTAGATCCTGTTATATATGATATTACTAAATTAGTAGATAATAATATAAAAATAGATAAATTATCAGGTATTAATTCTGATTATATTAAAAAAACAAATACAATAGTAGAATCATTAGATCATAAAGATATAAATATTTATATATCAAATATTCAAAAAACTTATATTATAAATTCTTCTATCAATTATAATACAAAATTACATGATATAGATATAGATTATGAATCTTATAATAGTAAAACATTACTTATTCATACTTATAATAACAAATATACATTATTATATAATGATATAAGTCTAAATCATAAAATTATATTTAAAGAATTATTACCATTAATTCAAAATCAACCAAATTATAATATTGAAAATTATAATACAATTATAGAAAATAATATATTAGCAAACATTGAAAATAAAAATATATTAGATGAATATTATAAAACAGTTAAATTAGATGTAAATATTTATTCATTAGAAAATATTTATGAAATAAGAAATAATATATTAAATGATATAATTAAACAAATAAATTTAGAATTTAATTATGAAAATAAAAATATAATAATAGAAAAGATTTTAAATATTATAATAGAAAATATATCTAAATATATTAAACATAAAAATAAAATAGAATTTGATGCCGAAACATATATGACTTATATGTCAAATGTAAATAGTTTAATAAATAAATTTAAAAAAGAAATAGTAGATAATTATGATGAAAATTTCTTACAAAATTTAAATACTATTATAGAAAATCTATATAATAAAATTCTTAAAATAAATGATAATATTATAGATAAATACTATTATACTCATATAATATAGATTATGAAAATCTTTATATGTTTATTTATTTGTTTTTATATATACTTTATTTCTACATAATGGGCATTCATTTTTATGCAATGTTGTAATGCATTCAAAACAAAATATATGGTTACATATAAGTTTTACCATTTTTTTATTTTCAAAACAAATACAACATTCAGATTCTTCTTCTAAAAAAGTTAAGGGGCCGAAATTTATATCACAGTTTATACAACAACCATTATGACAATCTAAATACCATTCCGGATGTTTAGTTTTACATATTATAAAATTATTACATTTTTGTAATTCACAATTATATTGACAATTAGCAGGTACTACGCAATATTCACTAATAGAATTACACTCTTTATGTATTCCATTAAACCATTCACAATTATCAATATGTAAGCAATTACAACATTTTCCATCACAACCTAATAAAACACCATTATTATCAAATTCTTTTATACAATTTGTATTACATTCGCATATACAGTCTTCAAAACAATTGCAACAACACTGTATAATACAACTTCCATTTCCTTGACATTCCATAATATGAAAAATTTATATATATTATAATTATTTTTAAATATATTTTGAAATTATAAATTATAAAAATAAAAAATTTTTATAAAATAAAAAAAATTTATAATTTTGTTTTTCACAATTTTTAAAAAATTGTCAAAATATAATACAAAATATTAAAATTTGACATAATATATTACAAAAGATAGATTTATTTATATAATATCCTAGATTTAGCTAATATTTGTCATGGTAAATTTTGATAAAATATATTAAAATTTACCAAAATCTATTTAAAGATAATATAATTATATCATTATATTATTATGCAATGTAATTATTGTAAAAAAATATTTAATTCAAATCGCGATTTACAAAGACATCTAAATAGGAAAATTAAATGCGATCGTGTTTTAGAATGTGATAATTGTAAAAAAAAATTTAAAACTATACAAAATTTAAATAAACATTTAAATAATAAAAAAAAATGTAAAAAATTAGATCCGGAAATTGAAAATGTAATTCTAAAATTGGAAAAGGAAGTATTAGTATTAGAAAAAGAAGTATTAGAATTAAAACAAATAAATAATATAAATAATGGAAATATTACTAATAATATTAATAATGGAACAATTAATAATAATACTAATAATGGAACAATTAATAATAATACTATTAATATATTTGGAAATGAATCTTTAGACCATATTACAAAACAGATTTTAGAAAAAGAGATATTAAAAATAGCTGAAAGAAAATATGATGAATGTTATAGAAAGATTATGCAATTTAGGGGAGTAAAATATCCAACAACATATATAAGAATGATTGATGTACATTTATTATTAACAAAATTAATATATTTTACTAAAAAGAAAAATAGAACAATGAAAAAAGAAAATAATAAATATTATATAACAAATGAAGATGGTTGGAATGAAGTTGATTTAGATCATATACATATTAGAACATTAACAAAACATCAAGAAGTATTAGTTCAATTTGAATCACTGATATTAGAAAATAAAATTTTTAGAAAAACTATAGAAAACTATTTTGGACATGATGATGATTTTAAATTAAAAATAGAAGTTGGTAGAATAGAATTTATATTATCTACCGACAGATTTAATCTATTAAATAAAACATTAGATTATGAATTAGAAAATATTGAAAATTTAGAAATTAATCATACAGAAAATATTTTATAAATTTAATTTTTACTTTTATTTTTCCCAGCATTTTTTTTTACCTTTAAAATGCCTGCATAAATTACCCATAACTGTTGTTTTATATTTACAATGATTACAATTATATTGTTTGATATTATCTTCTAAAGTTACATAATATGTATGATTTTCATTATTATTTAATATTTCAATTACAATATTATCATTACTATATATTTTTTCTTCATAACATTTCTCTTTTCTATCAAAGTGTTTTTTAAGTGAATTTACTGTAATTGTATTATATTCACATCTACTACAATAATAATTAATACAATCTTCTTTTTCTAAATATTTTTCATAATATCCATATTCACTATTATCTCTATAATAAATCATGACTGGATTATCATTATTTTTTTTTATATTATTTAGTCTTTCATTTTTTGAATTATCATAGCATTTAACTTTACGTTTAAAATGTTCTTGTAAATGATCTGTTCTATTAAAAATATAATTACATCGATTACATCTATAATTAATTTTTTTATCTTTATTTTTAAATCTAATAAATTCAAATTCTTTATTATTGTCATAATATTCAATTACTACTTTTTGATCATTAAAAATAATTTCTTCAACTTCTTCAGTTATATCATCATTTACATTATATACATTTTTAGGAATAATTGGTTCTTTATTCATATTATTCATTTCTTCCTTAATACATTTATTATAATAATCAATAGAAGCATTATAATTATCACAAATATTTTTTACAATTTTTTCTAAAAAATCATAGTGAATTACATAGATTTCATTCGTATCTGAGTTTTTAAATTTAGTTAAAATATGTTTAATAATATATTCAATTGATTTTGCATAATAAGTAGGTTCTGATACAAATACATAATAATATTTTTCATGTTTATTATGTGAAGTATTATATTGGCTTAATCTCTGTTTCAGATCATTCGTTTTCCCAATTTTAAAATTATTTTGAGAAGCATATCTAGAATTAGTTGCAATATATAAATATTCTTTTTTAAGTAATTGATTATAATCAATAGCATTATTAGTTAAATTTGTATTTTTCTTTTTTTCTTCTTGTAATTCATTAGTTAATTTTAATTCTTGATATTTAGATTGATATTGTAAATAAAATTTAAATATTTTTTCTAATTCGGTATAATATTTACGAATTTCTTTAGCTTTTTCAGTTCGTAATAACATTAATGATTGTTTAAAACAATCTGAAGATACCATCAAATGTTTAGTTTTATTATGTGTATTAATTTCAGTATTTTCTATATACTTCATAAGGTATTTAGAATCTTCTTGTAATTCTTTCGAAAATATAGATTTATATTCTATATTTTCTTCAAAATTACTAGAAATAATATTTAAATAATTTTGTTTTGCTTTTATTATATTTTCAGAATAACCAATATATTTTAACATATTATTATCAATATAAATCCATTTATCATTTTCAATATTATCCCAAAATTTATCTACATATAACTCATTATAATTATATTCTAATTTGTTTAATAATTCTTTAACTGATAATAATTCTTCATTAGTATTAATAATTGATGTTAAATTTCCAATAGTTAAACTCATTATCTTGATTTTATATAATATAATATTACTAATTTTTAAATGAAAATTCTATTTGGCAAAAAAATAAATTTAGAATCCTATTAAAATATAATTTTTTATCATTTTTTTATTAATATATATGTATTATTTAATATAAATCTATCTTATTAGTTGGTTTATATACAAATTCTTTATTATGTTTGCAAATTTCTGCCCAAATCTTATCATTGTCAATTAAAGTTTCATAACTTTGTAGATGAATACAATTTAATAATCCATTTTTCTTATTTTCATCTGTAATAATGATTTCTAGTAATTTATATAATAAAAATGGATAGTACAAAGAGTTCTTTTTAGAGCTCGGTTTAATAGTTTCATAGGTTTTTGTAGCTTTATCAAAATAATTAAATAATAAATGTAATTCATTATGATTTAATTGCGGAGGAATATAACCAGTTATGATTTTTTTAATAAGAGGTATATGGTCATTAAGTTTTGATAAATTGGTTTGTTTTAGATACAATCTAAACTGTTTGACCGATATATTCTTAATATTCTCGATTTTATCGCGTTTAATACATTTCTCTATTTTCTCAATATAGGATTTATCTATGATTGTATTTTCCTTGGCCTGTATGCGCTCAATCCAGAATTTACAGTGTCTATTTGGATCGTAAGATCCATGTTTATATCTATTTCCTTCCTGGTTAAAGAACTGACTGTCTTCGAACACACTTCCAATTAATGTATGAACATATCCGCATTTTATACATAATAACTCACTAGTATTAGATTGTATAATCATTTTATTGCCACATAAACATACATCATAATTAATATCATTAATATTATGAATAATTTTAGTTTTATTATAATAGTTAAAATTAGAATTAATTTTTTTAAATATTTTATCTAAATTTTCATTATTATAATATTTTTCATTATAATATATTAATGTTTTTTGATGATATTCAATATACCCATTTAGATATTCTACAAAATTATCAAAAGATCCATAAATATCATTTATAGATAAAAATATATTAAATTTATTATAAATGTTTTTTGATATTGATTTTGATAATATTTTAGAAGATGATGTGTTTACATTGTTATTTATATTTTTATTATTTATTAATCCAACATTATAAAATTTATATTGATAATAATTAGAATAATATATTTTTTTTAGATTTAATATACAATCATTTGTTAATATATATGTATTATTTACATTATCTAATAAAAAAATATTATCATTATATATATTTGGTGTCTTTTTATTAATGATATTTATATTATCATCATTAATATTATTATAATAATCAGTCAAAAATAAAACAGAACTCATTTCATATATATTTATTTTATCTAATATAATTTCATATTTGTTTAGTAACATTTTAGTATTCTTTATATAATTAGAATATATTACAAGATTATTTTCTTTTTCATCTTCTTTAATGTTATTATTATGGAATATAGAAAATATATTAACTTTTTCAATTACTAATTCCATATTTTTAGTTATAATATCTATTTTATTTAAAATATTTTCATTTAGATTATCAAGTGTAACCATTTTGTTATAATGATTATACTAGTATACTGATTATACTAGTATACTATTAGTATTTTAAATTATAATTTAAAATAAAGATTATACATATATAATAATACAAAATATTTTAATTAAGATTATAAAATATACAATGAATATTTCAAATGATATAAGTTTAGATGATTTTAAAAATTCTATTACTGATATTATTAAAGAATTGGAAACAAATCCAGAAAAAATTAATGATATGACAACTGAACAAGTATTAGAAATTGAAAAACATTTGAGTCCATATGGTGCTACTATTTATGGACCAGAAAAATATACTTGTATATCTTTTACAAATTTAAAAGAAAAATATATGCAAAAATTATTAACGACAGCATTAATTGGATTTTTATATCAAATGTCTAATGAATATACTATTGAAGATGAAGAATTAACTACAGTATTAAATAAAGATGATTTTATGGATGAAGTAGAAAATCCTGATAAAAACAATAAAGATCATATTAGTAATATTGAATATCAATATTATGAAGAATTAAAAAAAGAATATTTAGAAAACAGAGAAACAAAAGAAGAAAATGTTATTGATATTTCATTAACAGAAGAAGAAGAAACAGATTTAAGAATTAAAGTAAATAAAAAAATTGAAGCTGAATTTAGTAATAAAAAAGTTTTTAATAATGAAAAATATCTTAAAAAAAAAGAAGAATTAATTAATGAACAATCAGCAGAAGAAAAAGTTGTAATTAATAGATTCTTAAATAAGTTATTTAAATATGATCCTAATACACATACAACATCTGTATTTAATAACGATAATGAAGATCCTGAAAGACTAGTAGATCCTAATAATGAGTTTACTCAAGTAATTCCACCAAATGATACTTATGGTAGATTTAATTATTATTATGATGTAAATTATGAAAAGTTGAGACAAGCAGTTATGTATCTATATAATGATAAGCCTGATACTGAAGTAGCAATTAATATTTACGATACTTTTGACACAATTGAAGAATGTAATAATTATATTGAAAAGAATCAAGATAATGTAATTTGTAATTTATTAAATCTAACCAATTATAAATGGAATTTATTAGGATCTTTTAAACAAAATCGTGAACGAATTTCATTCTATAATAGTAATACTAAGATTTTAGAAAATATTATGAAACAACAAGAAGATGATGCTAAAATGGGTAAGGTATTACTTGATGCACGTGTCCGTAAAAAGAAAGTTAAAAATATTAAAGAATATGGTAAAGATCATCCAAGCTTTCAAAAATATAAAAAAGCTAATCCTAATGAGTTAACATCAAATGGACAACATATTGAAATTGATGAAAATAAAGTTACAGTTACAGAAGAAATTGAGGTTGCAGAATCAGGTGCACAATTAGATAAAGATGGAACACCATCTGATTGTATTGAAATTGGAGTAACTTCTATTAATCTCAAAGATAATTCAATTAAAACTGCGAAAATTTATTCTAAAGCAGAAAAACCATCCACTTAAACTATCTACTTAAACCAAAAAAAAATTAGTAAAATATATATAATTTTATTTTTTTTAAATAAGTATTATTATTCTTTTATTTTTTTATTCTGCAATTTCTAATGTACTAATAAAAGCTTCAAGTTTAGCTAATCTAGTTTCTAAATCTTGATTTTTTTGTTCTAGTAATTCTATTTTAGATTTTTGATTTTCATTTTCTTCATATAATATTTCAATATTTTTTGATAAAATTGGAATTATTTCCATATAAGAAATCTGAAATTTATATCCTTGTATACTTTTATTTCCTTCTTCATCTATATATTCTTCTACAGTATCATCTTTAGCTATATTTGTTAATTCATGATATCCATGTTTTAATAAATCTTGTGCTATATAACCATAGTGTAAATCGCCATTATCTTCAGAGTTTAAATAATATTGTACTGGTTTAATTTTCATTATAAAATTTTTACAAAACTCATTATCTAAAGATTGAATATTATTTTTAATTCTATAATCTGAACCTACATATACTCCATTGTCAACATATATACCAGTTTCAAAATAAGAACTTATATTTTTAGAGACATTTGATACATTTCCATTAGAATCACCTACCTTTAAAAATCCGTAAGTATTTGCAGGCAATGTTATTGAAGTAGAACCTGCTACTACTAAACGATATGTTGGATTTGCAAAATTTATACCAACTCTACCATCACTAAGAATATTGATTCCTGATGAACTATTTAATCTTAATGTTTTATATCCAGGTGTTGTTCTATCATAAGCAAATACATCTCCTATAGACGCAGCATAATGAATTTCGACCCCCGTGCCTGAAGAAGGAGATGCAATTCCTGTTGCACGTATAGTACCAGTAACATCGAGTTTAGATCCCGGAGTGATTGTTCCTATACCAACATTACCATCAGAACCCTGAATATACATTTTATCATTTAAATTTATATTTTTATAAGTACTAGTTGATCTATCATAACTATATATATTA